>Ga0302324_100001157_pt1 | contig 64861 bp, 55 predicted proteins | sample Palsa_T0_1_FD_201949 | JGI IMG/M metagenome (GOLD analysis project Ga0302324, IMG submission 201949) | Peat permafrost microbial communities from Stordalen Mire near Abisko, Sweden - Palsa_T0_1 | ecosystem: Environmental > Terrestrial > Soil > Palsa > Peat permafrost | place: Sweden: Abisko...
ATGCGGGTAGCAAAGGATTCGGAGTGTCCGGCGTGTGGACGACATTGCTTCCGCTATCTGGAGGGTGAAGCACAGCCGCACGTGACCATGTGCGGGCGCAACTCGGTTCAAATTCACGAGCGAAGCCGTCTGCTGGACTTAACTGTGCTTAAGAAAAAACTGGAACCGGCGGTAGACAGTGTTCGCCAAAATGATTTCCTGCTGCGATTCTGGGTAGCTCCGTATGAAATGACTGTGTTCACGGACGGGCGTGCCATTCTGAAAGGGACCCAAGATCCCGCAGTGGCCAGGTCCCTTTACGCCAAGTACATCAGCGCATAGAGAGGCTACACCGGAAGGGCTTAACGGGTGAGCGGAGCGCGGCCGTAGGATGAGCGCATCGAGGCGCGGTCGAGATTTTCCCGCAGATTCATCAACGTCAAAAAGGTGCTAAGGATTCGCGCTTTCAGATCATCGGTGAGGTGCAGACCGCTGGTCGCTACCCTGGCGAGAATTTCCCCGTTTTCGGTGATGAAGATCATAATTTCGCGGGTTCGTTCGTGGGCAGCGTTCCCGAGGGCGGTCTCCCGACGCATGGCCGCGCAGCCCGCCTCCAGCGACAAGGTGAAATGGAGCACACAAATCTTGTGCTCGGCTAGCGCCGGCGGCGTTTCGTTCTTGCATCCTGCTGTCTGACATCGTGTGACCATAGAGACGGGGCGCTATCCAACTAGGTAACAATAGCCGGGGGCAAAAATCCACCCAACATCTCGGGAATGACGCGAATGCTGCACCGGTAACTGTTCCGATAGTCGGCCTATGCTCGCTTGGCAGGAATCGCGACCGGGAATGTCATTGACAGCCTTGAAATGCAATTGTATAAAAATACAGTTCGCTGTATATTCTAATAGCCATGAATAACGGCAAGACATTCCGGCACGGTCAAATTCTGCGGCTGGTTACTGGCGACCGCATAGGTAACCAGGAGGAATTGCGCCGGCGTCTGGCGACACAGAAATTACGAGTCACCCAAGCCACGCTCTCCCGCGACCTGCAGGAACTGCGCCTGGTCAAGACCTCCGACGGTTACCGGCAGGGATCGGCTCTTCCCGAAGAGAACGCTGGCTTGCCGGCGCTGGGCCGGGCCTTGCGTGAATTTTTGCTGGATATACGACCTGCCGAGAATTTGCTGGTGCTGAAGACCCCTCCCAGCGGCGCACAGCCGCTCGCAGCAGCCGTCGACGGCGCGAAGTTCGTGGAGACCGCCGGGACCATCGCCGGCGACGATACCGTTTTGATCATCACCCCCAATCGGAAAACGCGCGAAGCTCTGCAGAGAAAGATCGAAGGCCTGGTGAACCGGCCGTTGCGCGGGCGCGCCTAGGAATGATGAACCCTCGTCAAATCGCAGTGGTTGGTGTCACTGGATATACCGGTTTTGAGCTGGCGCGAATTCTCTTGCGGCATCCGGAGGTCAGCAGCGCGGTCTTTTACGTGCGTGACCCCCAAGGCGCAAAATGTCTTTCCGAACTGTTTCCGCAGTTTCGCGGATTGGGCCCGGCTGCGGTGCGGGCTGTTTCTGTCGACGCCATCGTGGAGAGCGGCGCGGGAACTGTGTTCCTCGCGACCCCTCCTGAAACCTCTGCGGAAATGGCGCCGAAGTTTTGCGAAGCTGGGCTGCGGGTGATTGATCTGAGCGGCGCGTTTCGTTTCCACTCTGCCGAAACCTTTACTTCCTGGTACCAGCTGGGTTCGCCGCACGCGCCATGGCTTTCCGACGCGGTGTACGGTTTGCCGGAACTTTATGCCCAACAAATCGCCAAAGCCCGCATCATCGCGAATCCCGGTTGTTACGCGACCAGCGTGATTCTTGCGGTACGTCCGCTGGTGGAAGCGAATTGGGTGGCCCCGGACAGCGACGTAATCTGCGACTGCAAATCCGGAGCCAGCGGTGCGGGCAAGGAACTCCGCCGGGACCTACAGTTCGTGGAACTCGACGAAAACTTTAAAGCCTACAATCTGTTTTCGCATCGCCATACTCCAGAGATCGTCGAACAAACTGGGGTACCGCTGGATCGCCTAATGTTCTCCACGCATTTGCTGCCCTTGTCGCGCGGAATACTCTCGACCATTTACATCACCCTCAAACAGCGGCAATCGCCGAGTGATATTGAAACCATATACCGCAGGTTTTACGCGGGGCGCAAAATGGTGCGCATCTGGCCGGCCGGCAAGCTGCCCGAATTGCAGCATGTGGCCCACACCAACTTTTGCGACCTTGGTTTCGCAGTACAAGCTTCCGGTCGGAAATTGATCGTGGTCAGTTGCCTCGATAACTTGGGAAAAGGTGCCGGCGGACAAGCCGTTCAGAATTTCAACCACACTCTGGGGATTGAGGAGCACATCGCACTGCAATGAGAACCGTTATCAAGTTAGCTGGCGCCTTGTTGGAAGATGACGCCAACGTACGCTCCATCGCGCGGCAGACCGCCCTTCTCGCGAAAGAGGGTCACCAAATACTGGTGGTTCACGGCGGCGGGCGCCTGTTCACCGCCACGCTCAAGCGCATGGGCATCGAAAGCCAATTTCTTTCCGGCCTCCGTGTCACCGACCAGGAGACTCGAGATATCGCTGTGATGGTCTTCGCCGGACTGTTGAATAAGCGTCTGGCGGCCGCCATTTGTGCCCAGGGTCAGAATGCTGTGGGGATTTCCGGTGCGGATGCCAGCTGCTTTCGCGCCGAACCTATGTTTTACGGCGCAGAGGAGCGCGGGTTGGGTTTTGTCGGGTATCTCACCGGCGTGAACAACGCTTTCATTGAGCTGCTGTGGCGCGAAGGCCTGATTCCGGTCGCGCCGTGTTTAGGGATTGGTACAGATTACCAGTTATATAACATCAATGCCGATCAGATGGCTGCCGCCTGCGCGGAATATTTGGGAGCGGACCAGTTGATCTATCTCACCGACGTGGCCGGTGTCCTGGACGGCGAGAAAGTGCTCTCGGCGATTACCTTCCCCGAAATCGAGCAATTGGTGACCACTCGGGTGGTTTCCGGCGGCATGGTCCTGAAACTCGAAGCCGCTAAGCGGGCGCTGGAAGGCGGCGTGCACGGAGTGCGAATCGTGGGCGGCGCGGCCACAGACTCTTTGCTGCTGGCGTTTCGCGCTGCAGAAAATTCCATCGGAGATGATTCGGTGAACGTTCCAGGAACGCGGGTCGTGCTCCAGCGGAGCTCATCGGTTCAGGCGGCGGTGTCGGTATCATGACCCGCACTGTTCCTACCACCAGCCGAGTGACGCGGGCGTCCCGCGGCGTCAAGAGCGCCCGGACTTCGGGTCAGAAGCTGGACACTCGGGTCAGCGATGCCGCTGAGTTTCTGTTGCCGACCTATAAGCGCCCTCCGGTGGTGATGACCCATGGCCGGGGCGCGTACGTGTTCGACGCTAGTGGCAAAAAGTATCTCGATTTCCTCGGTGGCATCGCGGTGAATGCGTTGGGACACGCGCATCCACGCATCGTCAAGACCATTCGGCGCGAAGCTGCTCGCGCCATCCACTTCTCGAATCTCTACCACAACGCGTATCAGGGCCCGCTGGCGCGCAAGCTGGCGGAGTGGTCCGGCATGAATCGGGTATTTTTCTCCAACAGTGGGACCGAAGCCATTGACGGCGCGATGAAACTTGCCCGGCTTTTCGGGCGGGCCGCCGCGAACTCCGATAAAAAGACCGCGGGAAAGCATCGCATCCTGGCGATGCACAACTCGTTTCACGGCCGCACCTATGGCGCCATCAGCGTGACCGCCACGGACAAGTACCGCTTGCCGTTCGCTCCGGTCGTGCCTGGCGTTGAGTTCGTGCAGTTCAATGACCTGAAGGATCTGGAACAGAAATTCGACGCCATGGTATGCGCCGTGATTCTTGAGACCATTCAGGGCGAAGGCGGAATCTATCCGGTCAGTGAGGCGTTTTGGAATCGCGCTCGCTCCCTTGCCACCCATCACCGTGCGCTCTTGATCGCCGACGAAATTCAATGTGGCCTGGGACGAACCGGCCGGTATTTTGCCTATCAGAAGTTTGTCTCTAAGCCGGACATCGTTCTGGTCGCCAAGCCGCTGGCCGCGGGCCTGCCTCTCGGCGCCATTCTCACCTCCGAGGCGGTAGCCGCGCTGGTTTCGCCGGGAATGCATGGAACCACTTTTGGCGGCGGCCCGCTGATCTGCGCTACGGCGCTGGAATTCCTCAACATCGTTGACCAGGAGAATTTGCTCCGAAACGTTCAGGAACGTGGTGCTGAGTTGCGTGCAGGCATTGCTGCGCTGGCGTCGCGCTTCGAATTTATCCGGGAAGTTCGCGGAGAAGGTCTGATGATCGGCGTCGAGTTGTCCGTGGATGGCGCGCCGCTGGTCACCGAAGCCATGAACCGCGGGCTACTTATAAATTGCACTCACGATCACACCATTCGTTTATTGCCACCGTTTCTGGTTACCCGCGCGCAGGTGCAGGATTTCTTGCGGCTCTTTGCACAGCTGTTGGAAACCGTGTCCGCTGGCCGATCAGCGCCGGGTCCCAACCAGGAATCCGTTCCGCCAGTGAAAGCGCGTCCAGCGGCACGCTCCGCCGCGGGTTAGAAAAGGAAACCATGACAACTGCGACCCTCGCTTCGCCTCTATTGTTGGTCAATGATCTGCTCACCGGGGCGGAATGGAGTCCCGCGCAGACGCGCGAGCTTCTGCAGCGCACCGCGGAGATCAAGTCTCACCCCGATCGCTATGCCAGTACCTTGCGCGGAAAGTTCCTGGCGCTGATTTTTGAGAAGCCGTCACTGCGGACCCGCGTGACTTTCGAGGTTGGCATTCAGAGCATGGGGGGCTCGGTGGTGTTTCTGGATCACACCCAGGCGCGCCTCGGTGAACGTGAGTCCATCGCCGATGTGGCCCGCAACCTGGAACGCTGGGTTCATGGGATCGTCGCGCGGGTGTACGAGCAGCGCGTGCTCGAGCAGATGGCTACCCACGCTAAAATCCCGGTGATCAATGCATTGTCCGATAAGTTTCACCCGTGTCAGGCGCTGGCCGATTTCTTTACGCTGGAAGAGAAGTTTGGTTCGCTGCGCGGTTTCAAGCTCGCGTATGTCGGTGATGGCAACAATGTCTGCCACTCGCTGATCTTTCTGGCCGCGCGGCTCGGCGTCCATCTGCGAATTGCCACTCCGCAGGACTACACTCCGCTTGCGGAGGTGGTCGCGGAAGCCAAACGTGTCGCTCGCGAAACGCGGGCAAAGATCGAGTTGTTCACCGATCCCCGAGAAGCGGTCGCGGGAGTGCAAGGCGTCTACACCGACTCCTGGACCAGCATGGGATTTGAGGCCGAGGAGAACGTGCGGAAGTCGGTGTTCGCACCGTATCAGGTGAACCAAGCGCTGATGGCCGAGGCCGCGCCGGACGCTGCGTTCCTGCACTGTCTTCCGGCGCACCGAGAGGCGGAGGTCACCAGCGAGATTCTGGATGGGCCGCACTCGGTGGTACTCGATCAATCCGAGAACCGCATGTATGCACAGAAGGCCATTCTGGCTGCACTGTTCAGCTAGCGACTATGCATTGGGCGACCTCGGGTATACGCCGCGTCCAGGCGACGAGGTCGAATATCCGGTGCTGAAAAACAGAGAGGGGCCGGTGAACAAGCCAGTGAACAAGCCGAAGAAGGTGGTCCTCGCGTACTCCGGCGGGCTCGACACTTCCATCATTATTCCTTGGCTGAAGGAGCATTACGGGTGCGAGGTGATCGCCATGATTGGCGACGTTGGCCAGCAGGAGGACTTGCAGGCCGCACGCAAGAAAGCGTTAGCCACCGGTGCATCTTCCGCTTCCATCGAGGATTTGCGAGAAGAATTTGTTCGCGATTATATCTGGCCCACCTTGCGAGCCGGCGCGGTCTACGAACACACCTACTTGCTGGGCACCTCGATGGCCCGGCCGGTGATCGCTAAGCGTCAGGCAGAAATCGCCCTCCAACTTGGTGCTGATGGCTTGGCTCATGGCTGCACCGGCAAAGGAAACGATCAGGTCCGTTTCGAACTCGCATACAAAGCCATGGCCCCCAACCTACAAATCATTTCGCCGTGGCGTGAATGGGATATCGATTCCCGCGAGGACGCCATTGCCTACGCCGAAAAGCACCAAGTTCCTGTCGAGCAGAGCAAAAAGAACATTTACAGCCGGGACCGTAACATCTGGCACCTGAGTCACGAAGGCGGCGAGCTGGAAGATCCCGCGAATTCGCCCAACGAAGCCATGTGGCAGTGGATCGCGTCGCCAGAGAAAGCCCCCAACAAGCCGGAAGAAGTTGACATTGGTTTTGAGGCCGGAAGTCCGGTCTCGGTGGATGGTGCGAAGCTGGGCCCAATCGATTTGCTCAATACCTTGAACGAAATTGCCGCCAAACACGGCGTCGGCCGCGTCGACATCGTCGAGAATCGGCTGGTTGGCATGAAATCTCGCGGCGCCTACGAAACCCCGGGCGGCACGCTGTTGGTTACCGCCCATCGCGAGCTCGAATCCTTGACCGTTGACCGCGAGACCGCGCATTTCCAGCAGGCGCTTTCACACCGTTACGCGGAATTGGTCTATTACGGCTTGTGGTTTTCGCCGCTGCGCACCGCGCTGGATGGATTCTTTACCGCGGCGCAACAACGCGTAACCGGAACCATCGGCCTCAAGCTCTGGAAAGGCACGCTCACGGTTACCAAGCGCACCTCGCCTTTTTCTCTTTATCGCGCCGACCTCGCCAGCTTCACCATGGGCCGCTACAATCCTAAGGATGCTGAAGGCTTCATCAATCTCTTCGCCCTGCCGGTTACCGTTCGTCCGAAAGCCAAAGCGGAAGGCGGCAGCGATTGAACGCTGATCTCAAATGCAAATGACCGAACGTAAGGATGATCGACTCTGGGGCGGACGCTTTGAACGCGAACCGGAAAAACGGTTTGACGCCTTTCAGCGTTCGTTCTCTTTCGATCGCCGATTGCTGCCCTACGAATTGGCGGTCGATCGGGCCTGGGCCAGGGCTTTGCAAAAAATCGGCATCCTGACCGAGGCGGAGTTAGGCGATACCATCGCCGCTCTGGGCCGCATGGAATGTCAGCTACGCGACGATCCCAATTTCCCGGAGGGATCGACTGCCGAGGACGTGCACCACTTTGTGGAGAGCGCTCTGGTTCACCAACTCGGACCATTGGGATGGAAACTCCATACCGGTCGAAGCCGCAACGAGCTGGTCGCTACCGATTTCCGCTTGTTCCTCAAGGATGCCGCTGCTGCTGTTCACGCCGATGTCGCTGCGCTGTGCAAAGCTTTCTTGGAGCAAGCGCAAACTCATCTTGGCGTTCCCATGGCCGGCATGACTCACCTGCAGCACGCTCAGCCGATTCTTCTTTCCCATTTCTTGATGGCCCATGCGGAAGCCTTTTCGCGGGACTTAACGCGCCTTCAGAATGCCGCCACCAGCGCTGACGCCTGCCCGATGGGTTCGGGCGCGCTGGCCGGCAACAGCTTTGGCATTGACCGCTGGGCTATCGCCGGCGATCTCGGTTTCTCCCGCATCACCGCCAACAGCCTGGACGCGGTGAGCGATCGCGATTTTGCGCTGGACTATCTGTTTGCCCTGACCGGCATTGCCACGCATCTTTCACGTCTCGCCGAGGATTTCGTAATCTTCGCCTCGCACCAGTTTGGCTATCTGATTCTGGCTGACGAATACTCCACTGGCAGCAGCCTCATGCCGCAAAAAAAGAATCCGGACGCGTGGGAGTTGATTCGCGGCAAGACCGGCCGGGTCACCGGAGCGTTGCTGGCCTTGCTCACCACGCTGAAGGGTTTGCCAACCAGCTATCAACGGGATCTGCAGGAAGACAAGGAAGCGCTGTTTGCGGCCCACGATCAAGTCTCCAACATGCTCGCCGTCGCCGCCGGAGCGATCCGCACCAGCAAATTTAACCGTGAAAAATTAAGTGCCGCAGCCTGCGAACCCGTTTTATTCGCCACCGAAGCCGCGGATTATCTGGTGCGTCGCGGACTTGCCTTCCGCCAGGCCCACGACGTGATCGGCACCCTCCTACGGGAGGCCGAACGCCAGGGAAAATCCTGGACCCAGCTTTCACTCCAGGAGGTACGGAAGTTTTCTCCGCTCTTCGAAAAAGATTTCCTCGACAGCGCTTCGGTCGAAACTGCTATCGCTACCAAGTCGGTCCCCGGAGGGACCGCGCTGGAGGCGGTGAAATCCGCTATTGTGGAATTGCAACAACGCATCGCCGCATCACAAATCAAAACAGGAGAACCATCGTGAGCTCTCAAATCTTCCATCGTTTGCAACTTGCCGCAGTCTCTGCGGAGGATCGGAGGTCCCTTCCGGCAACACCCCGCTAAGACGGAGAGCCCTGCCGCAGAAAAATATCGGGTTTCCATCGCCACGAAAGAAACCCACGCTCCATCTACTAATGTCACCAACCGAGCAGCCCAGGCCCATGGCCATCGATCAAAAGACAAGCAATCCGAAATGAAACATGCTCTATCCGAAGCTTCTCTGCCCCGCGGATTCCGATTTGCCGCGACCGCCTGCGGCTTGAAAAAAACCGGCGCATTGGACCTGGCTATCTTCTGTAGCGATGTACCGGCATCGGCTGCGGCGGTGTTCACGCAAAACCTGGTAGTGGCTGCGCCGGTTACCCTTTCCAAGGAACACTTGCGAGCCTCCAAGGGCCGAATGCGCGGCGTAGTGGTCAACGCGGGGAACGCCAATTGCGCCACCGGAGCTGCCGGCTACGCCGCCGCTCAAAGTACCCTCGCGTTGGCCGCTCGCCATCTGCATTGCTTGCCGCAACAACTATTGGTTTGTTCCACCGGCGTAATCGGCGTGCCTTTGGCGCTAGACAAAGTCCTGCGCCGCCTGCCGCTGCTCGCTCGTCACCGCCGCGCATCGGCCCGATCATTCGCGGAGTTGTCGCTAGCCATTTGCACCACCGATACCCGGCCGAAAACCGCTTCCGCCTCTTTCAAGGTCGCCCGAAAGCGAGTTCACCTGGTCGGCTGCGCCAAGGGCGCTGGCATGATTCATCCCAATATGGCCACCACTCTCGCCTTTGTGGCCACCGACGCGGCCATCGTTCCGGGGCTTCTGCAAAAAACACTTCGCGACGTGACCCAGCGTACTTTCAACTCCATTACGATCGACGGCGACACTTCCACCAACGACACCTTACTAGTGCTGGCCAATGGAGCCGCAGGAGCGCCCGCAATTCGTCAAGACACCGCGGCGCACCGTGCATTTAGCGCCGCTCTCGAGGAAGTTTGCCATTCGCTGGCGCTACAGATCGTCGCTGACGGTGAAGGGGCTCAGCGGGTCATTGAAATTCTCGTTCGTGGTGCCAAGACGGAAAAGGCCGCACGGCGGATTGCTCAGACGATTGCCACTTCGCCGCTGGTGAAGACCGCTTTTGCAGGTGGGGATCCCAACTGGGGGCGAATTTTTTCCGCGGCGGGCCGTGCTGGCGTTCCTTTTGATCCTTCTCGGGTCGATATCACCATGGCGGGCATCCGGGTTCTCCGTCGTGGCACACCTCTGGACTTCAATGAGCGTGCCGCAAGTAACCGCTTGCTTGCGGCGCATGTTCCGATTGTGGTCGACCTGCATGCGGGTCGCGCCCAGGCGCGCTATTGGACCTGCGACTTCACCGCCGAATACGTGCGAATCAACGCTAGTTACCGAACTTAGACGGCCTACCTACGGAAGCGTTTGTACCCGGGAAATGGTTGCTAAACAGGCTGCCTGGGCTATTCGGAGTTGTTGCCAAGCGGGTGGTCCAGGACTACCATTCTCAGCGGGTGAACAGGGCGGTCCCGCCCTGTCTTTGGCAAACCGCCGAGTAGAAAACGGAATCTGGCAGGCTTGGGAGGAATTCGATCATGAACCGCTTGGTGCGCCTGTGCTGTGTCTTATTGATATTGGCGCCGGTCTGCATGGCGCAACAGAAAAAGCGTGTAGCCGTGATGAACTTTGACTACGGAACGGTGCGGTCCGGAGTCGCGGCAATTTTCGGAACCGATCAGGACGTGGGTAAGGGCATCTCCGATTTACTGGTGCAACGGCTGGTGACCGATGGGAAATATTCCGTGATCGAGCGTAATGCTCTCGACAAGATCCTTTCCGAACAGAATTTTTCCAACAGCGACCGTGCCGACTCCACCACAGCAGCCAAAATCGGTCGCATTCTCGGCGTGGACGCCATCATCATCGGCTCGATTACCCAATTCGGTCGCGACGACCAGCACACCAACATTGGTGGCGGCGGATTCGGCGGCTACGGTTCGAAGCTTGGCCTCGGCGGCGTCAGTACCCACAAAGCGAAGGCGGTCGTTGGAGTCACCGCACGATTGATCAATACCTCCACAGGCGAAATCATGGCGGCTGTAACCGGCACCGGAGAGTCCACCCGTTCCGGCACCTCGCTGTTGGGCGCGGGCGCTGGTGGCGGGTCCGGAGGGGGAGCGGGTTTGGATATGGGCAGCAGCAACTTTTCACAGACCATTCTGGGTGAAGCGGTCGGCAAAGCGGTCACTGACACTGCGACCCAGCTGGATGCGGCCGCCTCCAATCTGCCGACCGTGAAAGTGGTCGTGTCCGGCTTGGTTGCCGACGCCACCGGTAACACCCTGATCATCAACGTTGGTAGCAAGGGCGGGGTCAAGGTGGGCGACAAACTCGAAGTGAGCCGCCAGATTCGCACCGTGAAGGATCCCACCACCGGAAAAGTTCTGAAGACCATCGCCGACAAGGTTGGCGAAGCGACTGTTACCGAGGTCGATGAAGATTCGGCGACGGCCACATTCAGCGGCACTGGCGCAGCAAAAGTTGGCGACGCGGTAAAGAGCGAGTAGCCGGCAGCTTCGCAACAGACCAAAGAGCCGCGAAATAAGGCGATTCTCAAGACCGGTGGTCCGCCGCATCCGCACGCGATGCGTGGAGTCGGGCGCTTTCAAGACTTACGCGAGCACTCGGAAGGAGCACGCACATGAGCGATTTTCAGATCGGCGAGCACTTGGGAGACTACGAAATTCTAGGCGCGCTCGGCGCCGGCGGCATGGGCAAGGTGTATAAGGTCAAGAACGTGATCTCCGACCGCGTCGAGGCCATGAAAATTCTGCTGCCCAACCTGGCCTCGCAGAAGGAATTGGCCGATCGCTTTCTCCGGGAAATCAAGGTTCTGGCCAGCTTGCACCATCCCAACATCGCCGAGCTTCGCACTGCGTTGACCATGAACAATCAGCTGGTGATGATCATGGAATATGTCGAGGGCGAAACGCTTTCGATGGTGGTGCGCCGCGGCGCGATTCCCCCGGCACAAGCCGCCTTCTGCGCCGATCAGATTCTGGATGCGCTGAGTTACGCGCATCAGCAGAAAATTATCCATCGAGACATTAAGCCCGCCAATATGATGCTCACCAACAATGGCGTGGTGAAGCTCATGGATTTCGGCATCGCCCGTTCCGGCAACGACCGCAGCCTGACCACTACCGGCACCACCCTCGGCTCGCTGAACTATATGCCCCCTGAGCAGGTCAAGGACGAAGGTATCGACGCGCGCTCTGACATCTACTCGTTGGGCGTCTCTTTGTACGAGATGGTGACCGGTGAGCTTCCCTTCCGTGGCGATAGCAATTACTCGGTGATGAGCGCGCACCTCAACGAAACTCCCAAGGCGCCAATCACCATTCGTCCCGATCTTCCTGCGGCTCTGAACCAAATTATTCTGATTGCCATGGCCAAGGACCGGGCCCAACGCTTTCAATCCGCTGAAGCTTTTCGCGCTGCACTGAAGAATGTTCCCCAAAGTCGACTTGTACCTGTTGCCGACAATCTGTTGCCTTCTACCGCCACCGGATTCGCAGGCGGCACCACCATCGGCGGCCCAGAGAGGCCGCGGCAAGTATCCGCGGCTACCTTACAGCAGACTTTGCCACCAATGAACCCATCGACTCCGCGAATCGCCACGCAAACATCGTCTCAACCTTTTGCCGCCGCGCCTCCTGACCTGGCACCCCCGCCTCCGTTGGCTCCGCGGGTTGCTACTCACGCTGCGCCTCCGCCCTTCGCTGCTTCGACTCCGGAAGCGGTGCCTGCGCCTCCGGTTACGAAATCCGGCGGCGGACGCGGACTCTATGTGGCTTTGGGCGCGCTGTTGGTGGTCGGCGTCCTTTTTGCCGCTGGACTGTACCTGCCACATCGATTGAAAACGCGGGCCGATGCCGAAAAGTCGGCGGTTCCACAACAAGCGGCTCCCACCGTGGCCCCGGCCGCCGCTCCGGTCGCCGCTCCGGCGACTACCGCGAGCTCGCCATCCGCGGACCTCCCCGCCGCCACCGACGCATCCGGATCGCCGGCGGTGACCAACACTCCGCCCACCGCGGGTTCGAACACCGCTGCTTCCTCGACCACTTCCTCAGCGACCCCCGTGGCGCCCTCGGTACCGGACCTCAGTTCTAAAGTCTCCAAGCACTCTAGAACCGCGAAGTCCGGATCGCAAACTTTGTCGACCGACAGCGGACCTGCGCAGGGCACCGCCTCGGGGCCAAACGATGCGGCGGAGGTCGCCGAACTTCAAGGGCAAGTCGACCAACTCAACATACGAGCGTCTACGGTTTCGCAGAGTCTCGATGGGCTGCGCCGTCAGCAAGCGTCCAGCGGCTACGGCCTGCGTGGTGATATTACGAACGCCGAAGGATTGATGAAGGCGAATCTGTCCAAAGCCCAGGATGCGCTGGTCAGCGGTGATACTAAGAACGCCAAGAGATATCTGGATGTAGCGGAATCGCAGGTCGAGAAAATTGAGAAGTTCCTGGGCCACTGACGAGCGGCGTTCCCGGCCAAAGTAAACAAGTCTGCGCGATGTTCGCGCTGGACAAAGTCTTTCCGGTTGCAAAACCAGTAAATTTTCGAGACCATGCACAGGACCGCCGAAGCGCCTGTCCTGCCGCCCGTGGTGACCTAGCCGCCCGGACTGTCCGCAGATGACTTCGTGTCCTCGGCGCGCTCCGCGACTCGCTATTGGGTTCCGGACAGAAGGAGTCCGCAGGTGAAGAAGCTCTACATCGGAAATCTTCCGTTTTCGGCTACGGAAGAACAGCTTAACGAGTGGTTCTCGCAAATCGGTGTTACCCCTTCTGGAGTGAATCTGATCCGCGATCGTTTTACCGGGCAATCCCGGGGTTTTGCATTTGTGGAAGTAAACAACGACGAGGATGCGGATCGTGCGGTCAACTCGTTGAATGGCCAGAATTTCGGCGGGCGCAATCTGGTCGTAAATGAAGCCCGGCCCCAGGCCGAGCGCACCGGTGGCGGCGGTGGTGGTGGCCGCGGCGGTTACGGTGGTGGTGGCGGTGGCGGCCGCGGCGGGCACGGTGGTGGCGGTGGTGGTGGACGTGGCGGGCACGGTGGTGGTGGTGGACGCGGCGGAGATCGCGGCGACCGCGGTAACCGCTGGTAAGTAAGATAGCTTCTTCCTGATTCCTCAGCGGCTCAGTATTTTAAGTTGGTCCTTTCTCTTTTTCCATCGGCCTGGTAGCGCTTTGCGTTCATTTCTATTCATTAGCCCACTGGCAAGCAGTCTTTCATTACCGTCCGGAATAAGCGTGGTCGACAAAAGGTCTCACTAGCAAGATTGCCCGGTTGCGCGTAGTATGCCTTCACTCCAGCGCTACTGTATGTTGGGGTGCGGTTCGCGGCCCGCGGCGTTTGGACCGGAAGGTGAAACCGACATAGACCTAAGAACCATTCCGACCGTTACGGGTTTGACACAACTAGAGAGAAATGTCTGGCGGTTCCGTAGCGGACGTATATCTTTAGCAATCACCGGAGAGCAAATTCTCTACAGCGTTTTACCCTCGAAACTGAGGAGAAATTGACGGCCACGGATGCCCTCCGGCGCATCCAAGGCTGAATAGAAAATCGTAACTATAAGTATTCGTGGTGAGAGCGGAGACAAAAGGATTCGAATGACGACTTGGCACAAACGCGATTGGCAACAGTTTTATGAGCTGGCGCGCCGCCCTTGGCAACGTCATCGTCCCCCGCGGCCTGTGTATCCCACCGGATTGAACCGGGTTTTGCCTGCGCAGGGCTTTAGCTTGTCTGAGTTGGATGACGCCGGCGTCGACCTGGATCTCGCCGAACGCCTGGGCCTGCCTGTAGATGCCGGCCGGATCGGCGCGTATGGTCCTAACGTGACCGTGCTCCGCGACTTCGTACGCTCCTCCCGCCAGCCCTTTTAGTCAGCTGTACGCCTCGAGCTATATTCCCCAGTTTGTGCCCGGTCCCTACTGCGGTAAAATGGCTGCTCACACCTATGGCCGCGCCCTTTCACATTCTTTCCAACAACTCGCCGCTAACACCGATGCCGACGCCCGGGGTTCATCCCCGCCCGGATTGGCTGCGCGTTAAGTTCTTCGGGGGGGAACGCTACCAGGATTTGAAACGGATCATGCGCACGTTGGATTTGCACACCGTTTGCGAGAGTGCGCGGTGTCCAAACATGAGCGAATGCTGGGAGCACGGTACCGCTACTTTCATGATTTTGGGAGACATTTGCACGCGAGCTTGCGGGTTTTGTGCGGTGCCTTCCGGGAAGCCGACAGGTCCCCCAGACCAAGACGAGCCCGATCGTGTCGCCCAGGCGGTTGCCCGGATGGGTCTGCGCTATGCGGTGGTCACCTCCGTCAATCGCGACGATCAACCGGACGGCGGTGCTCAAATCTTTGCGCGCACCATCGAGGAAATTCGCCGCCGGGTTCCTGGCTGCAAAGTGGAAGTATTGATTCCCGATTTCCGCGGAAATTGGGACGCCTTGAACACCGTGCTGGCGACCCGGCCGGACGTTCTCAATCACAACACCGAAACGGTTCCCCGGCTGTATCGGCAGGTTCGCAAGGGCGCACTCTATCAAAGATCGCTGGAGCTGCTTCGGCGATCCAAGGACGCGCACCCGGAGGTGCCCACAAAAACTGGCCTGATGCTTGGGCTTGGTGAAGAAAAGGACGAAGTGCTGAGTACCTTGCACGACCTTGCATCGCAAGGCACGGACATTCTGACCTTAGGCCAGTATCTCCAACCTACGCGTGAGCACTTGCCGATTGTGCGTTACGTTCATCCCGACGAGTTTGCTGAGTTCAAGATTCGCGGCGAAGCCATGGGTTTCAAGCATGTGGAAGCGGGTCCGCTGGTCCGTTCGTCGTATCACGCTTTCGAACAGACCGCATCCGCGCGCCGGTGACCACGCCGGTCCGACGCTCGGTCCAACCTTGCTTAGGACCATATCGGTGTAAGAGCGGATAGGCACACCAATACCCTTAAAAGGGGCGTCGGTATCTTCAGATCGAAGGAGTTCTTAAGAGCGGCCAGCAGCTGCTGCGGCAGCGACAGTCGCGGCCTTTTTGGCAGCTTTTGCGGCTGTCGAGGCCTTGCGGCGGCGCTTGGTCTTCGGCGGTGTGGCTGGCGCTTCGCCGATGAGCTCCGCAGTCATAATGCTGGTAACGAACAACTTGGGTCCGTGATCGTCGAAATCGACTGCAGTTCGTTCCTGGTCGGACGAGGTTACCACGCCCAATCCGTACATTTCATGCTTAATAGTCTGACCTTCTTGCATTGATTGCACAACGTCCTCCTGGACAACTCACTCGACGCACAGGAAATTCGAAGCTGCAAAACGGCGATGCGGGGTTCAACCGGCTAAGCGCACAACACTTAGTGTTTTTTCAGGCGCTTGGCTGACCCTAGCTTGCCCTCGATAACCCTCAGCCGATGAAGCTCAGGTCGGGTTCTGCTCTTTGGTCAACGCCTGTACAAGAGAAACAAACGCGACCACAGAATAGCACAGGATCGCGCCGTTGTCCAACGGCCGGCTCTAAGGAATCCTTCGGGCGATTCAGTTATATATATATGAATATAAGGGGTTTAATCGCATTCTAGAGCAAGTTCTCGTGAGCAGAGCATTATTCCCGCGTCTCCGGCTGAATGCTCAGGTCGCCCTCGCCGGCGGCCTTCTTGGCCCAGTACTTACTCACCCAGGCGTCCCAGCTCTTCCCTGCCGCAGGATCACGTCCCGAAAAGGTCAGTGCGGCCATATCGGCATAACTGATCTTGACGCGCTGGTTCGAATCCTTTGGAAGCATGCGCACGAAGGAGGACGCTAAATCCGGCGCCGTCACTCGATCGAACAGGTAACCTTCCACCTTGGTGCCGTCCTTGCAGGTGATGGTGACGTCGCCCCGATAGTCGAACGCCTGTTCCAAGGCCTCGCGAGTTTCTTCTTCGGACGCGAGAATCGGTACCCAGCCTTCTACGCTCTGGCGTGCGGTCCCCGGTACGATTTCGAGTTGATCGGGGTCGACGGTTGGGTTTGCCGTGCCCTGCCGTCCCGTGGGGTCCGGCGCGCTCACGCTCGGGTCTCTTCCATTTGAGCGCCCGGAGACTGAATTTGCACTAGGGGATTAAAAGCGTGCACTGGTTTCACCGGCTCATTGAGCAGCGCTAGCGCGTCGGGATCTTGGTACCCGCCCGACAAGCCGGCCTTGGCTGCGGCCCACAACCCTCGCAGGCTCAAGGTGTAATCCACGGCAGAAGCTTCGTATCCACTGTGCACCATGCAGTTTGCGCACTGTGGATTGCCGGACTCCGTGCCGTAATTTTCCCAGGCCGTCGAATCCAGCAATTCCTGGAACGTGTCGGCGTAACCGTCTTGCAGCAAGTAGCAGGGTTTCTGCCACCCAAAAATGTTGTACGTGGGCATTCCCCATGGAGTGCAGGAGTACTGTTGCTTGCCCATCAGAAACTCAAGAAACAGCGATGACTGGTTGAAGCGCCAGGTCTTCTTCCGATTAGACAAAATTCCGCGGAACAGCCGGCGGGTGCGCGCGCGTCCCAGGAAATGCTTCTGGTCTGGTGCCTTGTCGTAGGAATAGCCCGGCGAGAGCATCATGCCTTCCACGCCCAACTCCATCATTTCATCGAAGAAGGACCGCACACTGTTGGGATCAGCACCGTCGAACAGCGTGGTGTTGGTGGTCACCCGGAAACCCCGCGCAATTGCTTCGCGGATCCCATCAATCGCCAACTCGTACCCGCCTTCCCGGCAAACGGAAAAATCGTGGTGTTCGCGTTGCCCATCGACGTGCACCGAGAACGTCAAATACTTGCTGGGCGTAAATAAATGAAGTTTTTCTTTCAGCAGCAGCGCGTTGGTGCACAGGTAGATGTACTTCTTTCGCGCCACCAAACCTTCAACGATTTTGTCGATCTGCGTGTGCATCAACGGCTCGCCGCCGGGTATGGACACCATCGGTGTGCCGCACTCTTCCACAGCCTTGAAGCATTCTTCTGGACTTAACTCGCGTTTCAAAACGTGGGCGGGATACTGAATCTTGCCGCAGCCGGCGCACGCTAAATTGCAGCGGAATAGCGGCTCGAGCATCAAAACGAAAGGATAGCGTTTACGCCCGGTGACCTTTTGCTTGAGTAGGTAGGTCGCGACTTTCCAAGCCTGTGATAGGGGTACGGGCATTGTTCTATTTGGTCAAAGCGGAGCCAATCCTTAAACCTCCATCATTGTACAAGACTCCAGCCGATTTGCAGACAGCGCTTTTTTCTCCGAGCTTCTGAATCCGGCGACCTTCGGTAAATGCCTTGGTCCGTGGAAGTTACACCGCGTCCTCGGCGAGCAAACCATGCCCTTAGTCCAGCCGACATTCTAAGGTCCCGCAGCCTTCGGTCCCCAGGACGACGTGACCTGGGATCTGTGGCAAAATAGATAGGGAAACGAGATAGGTATGGCCGACCGAACAACACTCGAAGCACCGCGTCCCTCCAAGCCGCCAAGACCGACGAAGAAAGATTCCGCAAGCACTGCCGACCGGGAGCGTGTTTTTGATGCTTTTCGCCGTTGGGGTTACCAGGAAGCGACCCTTGATCCGCTAGGTATTTTACAGCCGGTAAGGGTTCAGGAATTGGAGCTGACCGGCCCGGCGGCGGACGAGGCCCGAAGCATCTACGCCGCGACGGTTGGCGCGGAATTCATGCACTTGCCGGAGCCGGAACGCCGCTCATGGATCGCTGAGCGGCTGGAGGGCCAACCGTCGCCGGTCGATCCTGCAAACGTTCTAGATCGCCTGATTCGCGCCGATCTTTTTGAACAGGTACTGCAAGCGCGCTACCTGGGCAGCAAGCGGTTCTCGCTCGAAGGCGTTACCGTACTCATCCCCTTCCTCGATTCAGTGCTCAATACCGCCCAGCATTTCGGCGCCATTGATTCGGTGATCGCCATGAGTCACCGCGGCCGCCTGAGTGTGATGGTGCACGCCGCGTGCAAGCCACCGCATGAAGTTGTATCCGGTTTCGAAGACGTGGATCCTCGCAGCGTTCTTGGCGCCGGAGACGTGAAATATCACGTTGGAGCCACGGGCACCTATGTGACGCCAGAAGGAAAATCGATCAACATCCACATCGTTTCGAACCCGAGCCATCTAGAAGCCGTCGATCCCGTAGCTATGGGTCGCGCTCGTGCCAAGCAGACTCGCCATGGCGCCGACGGTCCGATCATCGACCGCTCTCGCGAGTCTCTAAATAAAGTTTGGACGATTGTGATGCACGGCGACGCCGCTTTCGCTGGGCAAGGCATCTGGGCGGAAACTCTGAATCTCGCCGATCTCAAGGGTTACTCGGTGGGCGGCACCGTCCACGTCATTGTTAACAATTTGATCGGTTTCACAACCCCGCCCGTGCAGGAGCATTCTTCGCGGTTTGCCTCGGACATCGCCAAGCGCCAGAGCGTTCCAGTTTTTCACGTCAACGCGGAAGATCCCGATGCCGTGGTTCGAATCGCACGCATAGCAGCCGAGTATCGAGCCACCTTCAGCAGCGATGTGGTTGTCGACTTAATCGGCTACCGGCGGCACGGGCACAGTGAAGTGGATGACCCGACCATCACCCAGCCTTTGACCTACCAGCGCATTAGAAATCACCCGCCGCTTTGGAAACTTTACGAGCAGCGCACCGGAATTGACGCCACCTCGATTGTGGAGGCCGTTAAGAAGGAGTACGAAGAGGAGCAGGTTAAAGCGCATGCCCTGAAGAAGATGCCGCATCTGCGCACGCTGCCCAGCTATTGGTCGCCGTACGTTCATGGCAAGTACGATCCTTCGTATGAAGTTGACACTGGTCTGTCGCGGGAAAAACTGGCGACGCTGACCGACGGTCTGGTGCGAGTGCCGGATGGGTTCCATTTGCACCCGAAACTGGCGAAGCTTCTGGAACAGCGGGCCGAGATGGGCCACGGCCAGCGGAGGGTCGATTACGGCTTTGCGGAAGCGCTGGCGTTTGGTTCGCTGGTGCTGGAAGGTACGCCGATCCGCTTAACCGGTCAGGATACCCAGCGCGGTACGTTCAACCAGCGGCATGCCGTTCTGATCGACACCGAAACAGAACACAACTACCTCACCCTTTCGCATTTGTCGCGGCAGCAGGCATTTTGCGAAATTTACAATTCGCCTCTATCCGAAGCGGCCTGCGTAGGATTCGAATATGGTTTCAGCCGCGATTATCCAGAGGCGTTGGTGCTCTGGGAAGCGCAGTTCGGAGATTTCGTGAACGGCGCGCAAGTCATCATTGATCAATTCATCAGCGCTAGCGAGGATAAGTGGAACCTGCCGGCCGGCCTGGTGCTGCTCTTGCCCCATGGGTACGAAGGCCAAGGGCCCGAGCATTCCAGCGCTCGAATCGAGCGATTTCTACAGCTTGCTGCCGAGGACAACTTGCAAATCTGCCAGCCTTCGAACGCAGCGCAGTATTTTCACATGTTACGGCGACAGGCGCGGCGCAATTGGCGCAAGCCCCTGATCGTTTTCACGCCGAAGAGCATGTTGCGCCATCCCGACGCCAATTCGGATCTCGAACAGTTTGTGCAGCCCCGCTTCCTGCCGGTGGTGCCGGATACTGAAGTGACCGACGCGAAGCATATTCTGATCGCCAGCGGGAAAGTGGGTCATGAGCTGCGAGCTGAACGTCGCCGGCGCAATGACCCCAATACGGCGATTCTGTTTCTGGACCAGTTGTACCCTCTGCCGCGACCTCAACTCATCGAGGCCATCGCTGCGCACCCCAACGCGCGCGAGATCATTTGGGTTCAGGAAGAGCCCGCCAATATGGGACCCCTTTTCTATGTGTTCCCACGACTCCAGCGTCTCGCGCAGGAAAAGGGTTTGAAGGTGCGTTCCGTCAAGCGTTCCGCTAGCGCCAGTCCAGCCACCGGGTCCGCCAAGGCTCATGAACTCGAGCAAAAGACGCTGCTGAGCCTAGCCTTCACCACCACAGCGGGATAGCCACGCCGGCCTTTAACACTGCATTCATATTCACGTCATCGCCCCGTGACCAACTACGCTGGAGACTGTGATCATCTGTGCGGCTTGCTAGCCCAACTGAACCCCATCCCTCCGATGCCTATCGTATTTCACCGGTGTACGGTACACTTCCGGCAAGCCGGCGGGCGGAACGTGGCCTCTGTATGAAACGCATTCTGATTATTGAAGACGACCGTGACATCGTCGAATTAGTGCGCTATAACCTTGCAAATGAAGGATTTCAGGTCAATGCTGCATTCGACGGCAGCAGCGGCCTGAGCTCCCTCAAAAAGACCCCTCCGGACCTGCTGTTGCTCGATCTCATGCTTCCCAAACTTTCCGGCCTGGATATCTGCCGCGAAGTTCGCAAGGACGATTCACTGAACCGTCTTCCCATCCTTATGCTGACCGCACGCGGCGACGAAGCCGACCGCGTGGTTGGCCTGGAAATGGGCGCGGACGATTACGTGACCAAGCCGTTTAGCCCTCGGGAGCTGCTGGCCCGCGTCAAAGCACTGCTCCGCCGCGCCGAGCCTCCCGCGGACTCGCCGCGCAGCATTGAGGTTGGCAAGCTGGCCATCGATCCGGCATCCTACCGGGTCAGCCGTTTCGGCAAGCCGGTTCCGCTCAGCACGCTCGAATTCCGGCTGCTCTACTATCTGGCATCGCGCCCGAATCGCGTGTTCACGCGGGATCAACTTCTCGATGCGGTCTGGGGCACGGACCGCTTCGTAACTCCGCGCAGCGTCGACGTCTATGTTCGCCGCCTGCGGGAGAAGATCGAAAGCGATCCCGAGAACCCGATCCATCTGAAGACCGTGCGCGGCGCTGGGTATCTGTTCGAAACTCGTGCGGCGTAACCTTTTCTGGAAACTTTCTCTGACGTTTTTAGCTCTGTTGCTCAGCGTACTGCTGGCGATGGACTTTTTCGCAGAGCGTGCGCTTCGCAATGACTATCAGCGTGCCTCCTTTACTCGCCTGGCCGCAATCGCACACCTGGCTCAGGCGTCCCCACCGCAGTTGCCGTCGGCACCGGTTTCGACTCCCGAAGACTCCACTGTATTGCGCAATTGGGTTGCGCGGATCGCCGCCAGCGGCGTTCGGGTCACAGTAATCGCCAATGACGGCGAGGTATTGGCGGATTCGGAGGAAGATCCGCAAGGGCTTGAAAGTCACGCGGATCGCCCCGAAGTTAAAGACGCTCTCGCAAACGGCGAAGGTCGGTCGATGCGCCACAGCGCGAGCGTGCGCCGCGACCTCATGTACCTTGCGGTACGCCAACAGATCGGCTCCGGACCTCCCATGGTTTTGCGATTCGCGATTCCGCTGGAAAGCGCCGACGAGGTAGTGGTTTCCTTTCGCCGCAGCTTGTGGCTGGCCTCGTTCATCATTCTTCTCCTTGCGGGAGCCGCTTCGCTCTTGATTTCTCGTGGATTCACCGAGCGTGTCGAGCGCTTGAATGAGTTCTCTCGCCGCGTCGCTGAAGGCGACTTTCGGCCTATATCCGGCGATGGTTCAGGGGACGCTCTCGAGGCCCTGGGAGCTTCGCTGAATCTGACCGCGGCGCGGATGGATCGCACCATTCGCACTCTCACCGAAGAAAGAAATCTTTCCTCCGCTATCTTGAGCAGCATGGTGGAAGGGGTAGCGGTCGTAAATGGCGCCGAGCGTCTGGTCTTTGCGAACCAGAGCTTTGCCGGAATTTTGGCGCTCGACGCGCCGGTTCGCTCTGGCAGCGCGTTCGTCGAAATCGTGCGCCAGACTGAATTGGTCGAGGGGGTCCGCCGTATCTTGCGTGGGGAGCCTCGCGTGGAAGCAGAGATCGTCACCGGCACGTTGCGACAGCATTTTTTCGCCGCGACGGTGGCCGCGGTGAGAGCGGGCGACACATCCGGGGCCGTCCTGGTGCTACATGACATCACCGAACTGCGCAAACTGGAGCGCGTGCGGCGCGACTTTGTGGCTAACGTATCGCACGAATTCAAGACCCCGCTGACGGCCATCCAAGGTTTTGCGGAAACGCTTCTGGGCGGAGCTGTCGACGACGCCCAAAATCGTGATCGTTTTCTAGCTATCATTCTCGAACATTCCCGCCGCCTCGCCCGGCTCACCGACGATCTGCTCAAGCTTTCGAAAATGGATGCGGACCGGCTGGACATTGAAATTCGAAAAGTTGGTGTGGCCGAGCTCATCGAGAGCTGCCTGGAAACCGCGCAGCACCGCGCCGCCGAAAAGGACATTACGGTGTCGGTTAGTTTGCCCGATCTGATGCCGGACATTGCCGGCGACCGCCGCCGTCTCGCCGAGGTACTGCAAAATCTGTTCGATAACGCGACTCAATACTCCCTTGCAGGCGGAAAGATTGTGGCTAGCGCCGAAGCCCACGATACTGAAGTCATATTTACGGTCTCGGATACCGGCATTGGCATTCCCAAAGCGGATCAATCTCGCATTTTCGAACGCTTCTATCGGGTGGATGCGGCTCGTTCTCGAGAAGCTGGAGGCACCGGATTAGGTTTGGCAATTGCCAAACATCTGGTGGAAGTCCATGGGGGTCACATCTGGGTCGATAGCGAAATTGGTCAGGGTTCCCAGTTCCACTTTTCGGTTCCCGTGTTCGATCCCGAACGCAGCGTCGCGCGGAGCCCGGCTCCCAGCGTTCCGGTGGTGCGCGGTGGGAACCCGCGTATCTAAGGATAACCTGTTTCTCCGCATGTTCACACGCTAGTGAAGCTGGCGTAATCCACCGGAAATTACCCTAAGGCTTACCAGTCGACGTGTGCCAAGTCGCCCGCACACCCGGAGGGACCATGGGAACCCAAGCAGGTTTCACCGAGACGGTGTTGTACGACACCCTGGTCCATTACCTGGTCTCCATGGCACGAACCGTCGAGGGGGCCATGAACCGCGCCTTAGATGCGCTGATGACCTTCCACTCCACGCCGAACTCTCCGCTACCCAGCGAAGTTTTCCTCTTGGAGCCACGCATTAACGAAATGGAAATGGTTATCGATGAGCACGCCATCCGGCTGCTGCGTCGCGGCTCATTTTCCGACGACGAGATGCGCCTGATCGTGGCCGCGCTCAAAATTACCAACGACCTGGAACGCATTGGCGACATCGCCGTGAACCTGGCGGAGCGGGTGATTACGCTGCGCGAAAAACCCGAGGCGCAACTTCCGGAGGAGCTGGCGCCCATGGCCGCGGCCGTGCGCGCAATGGTCAGCAAGAGTCTGGGCGCGCTCATCTTTCGGAACGTAGAAATGGCCACACAGGTTCTGGAAAGCGACGATATCGTTGATCAATACCGCGATCGGATTTTCGAACGTTTGCTTCAGACCATGACCCAGCAGCCCGCCCTGGTAGGTCCCGGCTTGCAGTTTGTGTTGGCGACCCGGCACTTGGAGCGCATCGCCGATCACGCCACCAACATCGCCGAGGACATTATTTTCTGGGTTCGCGGACTGGATGTCCGCCACGGACGCGGGATGGCGATCCAAACGGAACGGTCCCAAGGTCAGAAACTTGTGCCCGACGCGGTTACGGAAAATTCACATGCCCGTCATTTGGATGTGACTCCGGCCGGTGACACTCAGCGTGCTTAATCCTTCTTTACCTTCCTACCACGGGGACCGGTGCACCCCTGGCTCCGGTCCCCTTCTCCCCTCCTACCGTGCAGTCCGTGCAGCACAGCCTTTTGGCCCCTGCGATGGTCCTATCTATGGTTCAATAGATTGAATGTTCCGAAGCGTTGATCAGCGGACCGCTAATCCCCGATTGTTTTTTCAGGCCGGACTCTGCCTTTTGCTGGTTGCGCTGTTTCTTTACAATCCCTTCTTCACGATTTTCGGCGCCTCTCAAATTTCCAATCTGCAGCATCATGCGGACTATCGCACAACCGTGGCTGGATCGGAGTTGCGCCGTTGCACTGTTGAAACGAGCCCCGATCTGACGTTTCCCTTGCAAGCCGCACTTTTTGCGGCGATCTACGATTTTCGTGAACCTGGGAAACCGCCTTTTCTGCTAACCGTTCCTGCTGGATCGGTGCAGCAGCAGAGTCGCGAGAGTCTGTGGTTCCGGCCGCCTCCCGCTGTTCCTTTTGTAGCGTAATCAATCCAATCGATATCTGCCGGTAGAGTCGGCAAAGAACCTGATTGTTTTTGGCTGACGGGCCCTTCGAACATTCTGCCGGTGTCGCTGCCAATGGCTTGGATCACTGGCCCACACCGCGCCCAGGAACATCGGATGAATCGCAAGATTGTAATGGTCGTCGTCGGTGTCGTGTTAGTTGCGGTTGCGTGTTTTTGGCTTGGGCGTAGCAGTCCTGAACCCGGAGTTGCGACTGCCGATTCCGCGCACGGCTCAGCCGACGGCCCTGAGCCTGTGGCTGCTGTCATGCAGGTCACGCGTGGCTCTCTGGCCACCACACTGACCATCGCCGGAGAATTCAAGCCCTTTCAGGATGTCGATGTGCACGCCAAGGTGGCGGGCTATATCCGCAAGATTTATGTCGATGTGGGTGACCATGTTAAAGAAGGGCAAACCATCGTCGTCCTGGAAGTGCCTGAACTCGCCGCGCAACTATCCGGAGCGGACGCCGGAACGCGTTCGGCGGAACAGCAGATTCGCCGGGCGCAAGGTGATTTGCAACGCAGCCAATCCTCGCAGGTCGCCGCGCACTCCGCCTACGTGCGCCTGAAGCAGGCCGCGGATTCCCGGGCGGGTCTGGTTGCCCAGCAGGAAGTGGATGATTCGCAGGCCAAAGATCAAGAAGGCGCGGCGCAGGTGGCCAGCGCGGAGGCAGAACTCTCCGCTGCAAAACAGCAGCTCGAAATGGCCCAAGCCAACCAGAAACAGTACGCCGCTCTTTCCAGTTACACCCGCATTACCGCGCCATTCGCGGGTGTCATCACCAATCGCTATGCCGATACCGGAGCGCTGATCGCAGCCGGAACCTCCAGCAGCACCCAGGCCATTCCCGTGGTTCGCCTCGCGCAGATTTCGGTGTTACGACTGGTGCTGCCCATTCCAGAGTCCATGGCGGCGCAGATTCGCCTCGGCGAAGTAGTCAAGGTTCGCGTGCAGGCGCTCAACAAGGATTTCCTGGGCAAAGTGTCGCGCTTCGCGGATTCCCTCGATATGCAGACCCGCACGATGGAGACCGAAATTGATGTTGAAAATCGCGATGGCAGCCTGATATCCGGCATGTACACAGAGACCCAGTTGTCGTTGCGCGAGAAGAAGAATGTGCTGACCCTGCCTCTGGAGGCCGTCAGCCGTAACGGTGACGACGCCACCGTGTTTGTCGTAAATGCGCAGAACATCGTGGAGGAGCGCCCCATCCATCTTGGGATGGAGGACGCCGCCCGCGTTGAAGTCCTCTCCGGCCTCGTGGAGGGTAACCTCGTCATCATTGGTAACCGTAGCGCGTTCCGCAACGGGCAGAAAGTCCAGCCCAAACAGGTTGGCGCGGCGTCAGAGAAGCCGGGGAGCGGAAACTGATGTCCGGTTTTTCTATCAAATATCCGTTTCTCATCATCGTCGCCTGTTTGGTCATCGCCATCGTCGGCACCGTGACTCTGGTGCGCATGCCCGTCGATCTGTTCCCGCCCATCAACATTCCGGTCGTCGTCGTGGCCACCTTTTACTCCGGCATGCCGCCGCAGCAGATCGAAACCAACATCACCAACCCTTTCGAACGCTTCTTCACCTTGGCCAGCGGCGTAGACCACATTGAGTCGCGCTCTTTACCCGGCGTCAGCTTGATCAAGATCTTTTTTCAGCCGGGTACCAATGCCGATGCCGACCTCAGTACGGTTTCTAATCTCGCCATGGCCGACCTTCGACGCCTTCCCCCCGGCACGCTGCCACCCGTGGTGTTGAAATTTGATGCCTCGAGTCTGCCGGTCTGCTTGATTACGTTGAAAGGCGAAGGCCTCAACGAAATCCAGCTGCACGACCTCGGGCAGTACACCGTGCGAAACCAGATTGCCAACGTGCCGGGAGCCTCGGTGCCGCAACCCTTTGGCGGGCGCTACCGCCAGATCATGGTCTACGTCGATCCCATGAAACTCGAAGCCCACCAGTTGAGCCCTATGGATGTGGTGCGTCAGGTCAACGAGAGCAACCTGATCCTTCCGGCCGGCGACGTGAAGATCGGTCCCTTCGACTACAACCTCTACTCCAATAGTCAGGCTCCCACCGCTAGCGCCATCAACAGCATGCCGCTGAAAGCGGTCGGCCAGTCTTCCGTGTTGGTAGGCGACGTTGGGAAGGCCGTGGATGCCCAGGCGATCCAGACCAATATCGTTCGTGTGGATGGGCAGCCCTCGGTCTATCTCCCGATTCTCAAGCAGGGTGGGGACACCAACACCATCGCAGTCGTGAATGGCATTCAAGACGCCCTTCGACATCTGGTGGACATTCCCAAACAGCTCAAGGCCCGCGTGGTTTTCGATCAATCGCTGTTCGTCAAAACTGCGATTGACAATTTGCTGCACGAGGGTGCCATCGGACTGGTCTTGACCGGCGTGATGATCCTGCTGTTTCTCGGCAGTGTCCGCGCCACCGCCGCGGTTTTCATGTCCATTCCGCTCTCCGCGCTGGCAGCTTTACTGGCTCTCAACGCGTCGGGTGGTACCGTCAACACCATGGTGCTGGGCGGGTTGGCGCTGGCTTTTTCCCGCTTGATCGACAACTCCGTCATCGTGCTCGAAAACATTTTCCGGCATTTGGAAATGGGCGAGTCCCCCGAGGCAGCGGCTGAGAAGGGCGGCCAGGAAGTTGCCCTTGCAGTGTTGGCCGCCACGTTGACCACCGCGATCGTCTTTTTTCCGGTGGTCTTTCTCTACGGTGTCAGCCGATTCCTTTTCGTGGCGCTGGCCCTCGCCGTAATTCTTTCTCTGTTCGCCTCCTATTTCGTCGCCATGACCGTCGTGCCGCTATTTTGCGCCAAGCTCATAAAGAAACATCAGGCCGACGATGAGGTTGGGGAGGGCTCGCTGAGTGCGCGCTTCGGCGCCGTCGCCAAAAAATTCAACTTCTACTTTGAAAAAATGGTCGGCAAGTACGACCAAACGCTGGGCATCGCGCTCTTGAGGCCGGCAGCAACGCTCATCGGGCTGACCGGAGTTTCTCTGTTGTGCTTCGCGCTCTATCCGTTTCTCGGCGTTTCCTTCTTTCCGCGCACCGACCCCGGCCAATTTGTGGTCAATTTGAAGGCACCCTCCGGCACCAGGGTGGAACTCACAGAAGGTTATGTGCAGCAGGTCGAAGACATCATCCACCAGGTGGTGCCCCCAAAAGAACTGCAAATCATCGTTTCCAACATTGGCATCACCCCGGACTTTTCCGCGATCTACACTCCGAATTCCGCATCGCACACCGCGTTCGTCCAGGTTAGCCTGAAGGAGGGTCACAAGACCGGTAGCTACGAGTACATGCGCCTCGTGCGCCAGCAACTGGCTAAGAAGTTGCCTCAGCTGAGCACCTATTTTCAATCCGGAGGCTTGGTGGACGCCGTGATCAATCTAGGCATGCCCGCGCCCATCGACGTACAGGTCAGCGGCAACGATCTCGACCAGGTCTACGCCACCGCGGCGAGCATTGCCGCCCCAGTGCGCGGACTAAGAACCGTGAGCGATGTGCTCATTCCGCAGGACATTGATTATCCGGCGCTGGAACTCGATATCGACCGCGAGAAAGCTGGCCTGCTGGGACTCTCGCAAAAAGAAATCGTGGATAACGTCATCACCGCGCTAAGTTCCAACAGCATGATCGCGCCGAATTATTGGATCGACCCGAAAAGCGGCAATCCCTATTTGCTCACCGTTCAGTATCCGGAAACCGCGGTGAAATCGCTGACCGATCTCAAGCAGATTCCTTTGCGTGGCGCGCGCAGCGCCCAGCCCACTTTTCTGGACAGCGTCGTAAAAATAAAAAACATCCCTTCGCCGACGGAAGTCGATCACTACCAATTGTTTCGCGTCGTCGATGTGTACATCTCGCCCAAAAATCAGGATCTCGGCGGCGTCACCAAACAAATTGAACGCGTGATTAAGGACACCAAGTTGCCCGAGGGCGTCCGCGTCAATCTGCGTGGATCGGTGCAAGGCATGCGCGCTTCCTTCAAGAGCTTTGGCATCGGCCTGATTCTCTCCATCGTGCTGGTGTATTTGATTCTGGTCGCCCAATTCGCCTCGTGGCAGGACCCGTTCATCATCCTCCTGGCCATTCCCCCAGGACTTGCCGGCGTCCTCCTCGCGCTCCTGGCCACCGCCACTACCCTGAATGTAATGTCGTTGATGGGGCTTGTCATGATGGTGGGCATCGTCGTTTCGAACAGCATCTTGATCGTTGAGTTTGCCCGCCACCTGCAGCACGACGGCCAACCGATCAAGGAGGCCGTTGCCACCGCTTCTCGTTTGCGCTTGCGTCCCATCCTGATGACTTCGCTCGCCACTTTTCTCGGCCTGATTCCCATGGCACTCGGTACCGAAGCCGGCAGTGAACAGTACGCGCCTTTGGCACGCGCCATCATCGGCGGCTTGCTGGTCTCCGTGGTCGTCACCGTATATCTCGTCCCCGCTGCCTACCTTCTCGTGCACCGCAAGGAAGAGAAGCTCGAGCAGGCCCGCTCGTGAAACGCTCCCGGCTACTGTTCGTGTTTATCTTCCTGGTGGTTCTGACCGCCGCAGGCCCTTCTTCCTACGCGCAGGATCCCGGCGCCGCGGCGAATCCTGCCCCGGCGCCTGCAGGCACCCCGCTTACCCTGGCGCAAGCCGAAGCTCTCGCACTCAAAAACAATCCGCAGATCACCATTGGGAAATTGCGTTCCCTGGAAGCTCAGCAGTTCGTTCGCGAAACGCGCTCGGCGCTTCTGCCTACCGCGTATCTCAGCTTGACCGGTGTCGATTCGCGCGCCGGCAGCCGCATCGCCGCGGGAGCGCTGACCAATTCGATCGTGTACCCTCGCGCCGCCACCGGCGCCACTGTCAGCCAGTTGATCACCGACTTTGGCCGCACTACAAATCTGCTGTCCAGCTCGGAATTCCAAGCCAAAGCGGAAGACAAGAACGCCGCGGCCACCACCGCCGACATCGTCCTGGCTGTGGATCAGTCCTTCTACAATTCCTTGGAAACCCGAGAGCTCGTTAGGGTCGCGCAGCAGACCGTCAATGCTCGGCAAACTTTCGTTGACAAGATCCAGGCGCTAACCAACTCTAAACTCAAATCCGATCTGGATCTCAGTTTCGCCAAGGTCGATGTGGCTCGCGCCAGGCTCCTACTTCTCGAATCGCAAGACAACTACCAAACATCGCTGGCGACTCTTTCCGCGATTTTGGGATACCAGGATGAGCAAAACTTTCAGCTGGTCCAACCTGCCGAACCCATCACACCGCCGACCCTGGATACCCAGGCCCTCATTTTGCAGGCACTTCAGCAGCGCCCGGAAGTCCAGGCTTTGCAGTTCCAGATCGAATCGGCGCAAAAGAATAGCGCCGCTGAACACGATCTGTGGCGCCCAACGGTCAGCGCGCTTGGTGTGATCGGCATCGTGCCCGTTCGCGACCCGGCGATTCCCAATTGGTATGGCGCCGCTGGCGTCAACGTCAACATTCCTATCTTCAACGGTTTTATGTTCAACGCTCGCGCCAAGACCGCGGATCTTCAGACCGAAGTGGACCGCCAGACGCTCTCGGATCTGCGCAACAGCATCGCCCGCGACGTTCGAATCGCCTGGCAGGACGCCAACCGTGCCTTCGAGCGACTATCTTTGACCAGCCAGTTGCAAGAGCAGGCAAATCTAGCTCTCGACCTGGCCCAGCAGCGATACAACTTGGGTCTGGGATCCATCGTGGAATTCACTCAGGCGGAATTGGGGAAGACGGAAGCCGACATCGCCGATACCGACGCTCGCTACCAATATCGTTTGACCGAGATCGTTCTCGCTTACAAGGTCGCTCAACCCAAATAGTAGGAGCAAGATCCAAGAAAAAGAGGGCAGCTCGGAAAAGCTGCCCTCTTTGATTTTATCCGTCATGCGTCGACTATGGAATGTAATAGCGGAACGACGTCCAGATCATATTGTCGACCGCCTTGGGCGAGATACCCGGAGAGGTAAGCACGTTGTCGTTACCCGACCACCCGCTCTTGGTGACGTAGGAGTATTGAATTCCCCAGCGCAAGCCGCCCTTCGGACCTTGGTAGATCTTGTGCCAAAAACCGAGCGTGGCTTCGGTGATAACGCGAATGTCGCCGGCGCAGGTTCCCCCGGCAGACGGAATCAGCTGGCTGGTAGGCGCTTTCTCCTCGCTGCAGCCACTGTTGTTCGCAAAGGGCGAGCCGTAACCGCCGATCTGATTCAGCTTGATCGTCGTATTGCTGGTCGCCGGAATTGCCGGAGCTGTGGCAGTGGCGGGAATCGCCGGCGTGTTGGTGATGGCAATCGTGGTGTAGCCCTGGTAAGCGGTGCGCCAAGCGTATTCGGAACCCCCGTAGAGGTAAACGTCCCACTTCGGCGTCGGGTGGAACTCTAACCCGGCGTATCCATGAGCGCTGCGGATCAAAGCATCCGTGCCATCCGGACGAGCGGTCAGGTCGGAGAGCTGCGCCGAACCATAGCGCCCGATGCCGTCGCCCGCAACCGCCTTGATGTTGAACTCCACCTTCTTGCTAAGCAGCGGCACCCGCGCGCTGGCTCCCACGCCGCCGCCGGTTGCCGAGCTGTTAAAAGCGCCGGTTGCGCTAGGGGTGGTTGTCCCATCGGTGCAAGCCACCACCACCGGCGCGGCCGGTGTTGGCAGATTGTCGGCGGTGGTGCCAACCACGCCGCACGGATAAACTCGGTTGCGGAATGTGCTGACGATCCCCAACAACTCATAGTGACCCCATCCTGGTTCGAGAGCGGCCTTGAAGATGAAATCGGGAGACTTGTTAACCGTGTAACCGGTCGGATCAAACGCGTTGTAAGCTCCAGGAGTCGCCCCGGGGGCGTTCAAGAAGAAGTTCTGGGAAGTGGTAGCCACGCCGAGTGCCGAGGTATTCGTCACAGTAGAAAATCCGCGTCCCCCGATGGTGGCTTGCGGTTCTTCGATCGCGGCCGCTAAATAAAACTTGCTGCCGAAATCCTTCACCACCCGGAAGCCGTACTGGCGTCCCCAGGTAAATCCGACCAGTTGATTCGGGTCGATCTGAAGTCCCGTAGCCTGCGTGTTAATGTCGATGCCCTTGCGATTTTCGGTGGCCAAGGTCCACATCTGCCCGCCCACAACGGCCCAGCCGTTCTCGGACTTAACCTGGCCCCAAATCTGTCGCTGCCGGAATACGTAGCTGTTTACCTGACGGTTGTTGGAAGTTACCCCCGTGCCGAGAAAATCGCCCTCGTAGTAACCTGACAGCTTGACGCTGCCGATGTGTGATTCCGCCAGTAGTGAAGCGCGAGTTTGCCGAGCTGAAAAGTTATTCTCGGACACGTGTGCCAGCGCGTTCCCCGGATAAGGAATGGCCGTAAACGGGGTCGCGATGTCGGCGCTGGTGGCCCGGCTGCGGGTAATCGTCTCCGCTGCGACGTACCCACCTGGCGTCAACGTGATGCCTTTGAACCGGATCACGGCGTCGTCGCCGGATCCGCCTTGACCGTTGTCTGAGTTCGATTTGGCCGCTACGGTGGCGACAGTTGAGGTCAGCACTTCGTTGCTCGCTTTGAGGTTACTGAAGCTCGAAATCAGCGTTGCCTCGCTCGACTTGACTTCGGCGGTTGTGCTTGCGGCGTCGGTCGCTTTCGTCACCGCTTCGGATGCCCGGGCGTTTGCGGCCGCTGCCTCTTCGCGTGCCTCATCGATCTGCCGGTCACGCTTGCCAAGCTCCTCTTTCAAAATCTGAAGTTGCTCCTGCTGCGTTTCCAGTTTTTCCGCTTGGGCCTGCATGGTTTGACGGAGCTCTTCGAGCTCTGCTGCAAAATTTGCGGTACTTTCCCCGGCCTTTCGTGTCGCTTTGGACTTGGCCGGCCCAGATTTCGCGGGTTGCGGGTCGGCGTCCTTGGGGCTGTCGGCCAAAGCCGTTCCGGACGTCAGGAATACAGACAGTATCAATGCCGCAAATCTTCTCATTGCCTCTCCTTAGCGAACGTCATTTAGAAACGGACAAAACGTGCGAACCGTCCCGCAGAGAACGGACATGAAGCCGCCGCGCCAGCACGCCGGTTGCAACTTTTTCAAGGCACCTAGACGGGGTTGTAGCTACTGAATCAAAAATTGTTGCCGAATCTTCGTCTGGGATAGCGAGCGGGGCAATAGTGCAAAAACATTACGAGACGGATCTGGAACGCAACCGGAACGAAATATTTACGGAGAAAGTGAGTCGGCAAGGCGAATGCGAAAGACCGACCCGCCAACGGTGGCCAAGGATGGTCTGGTTGCCTTCCGTTTCGCTGGATGATATTGTCTTTCGCGCGACCGATTGACTCAATGTCAAATTCCTTCCCAATCCGCCGCTGTCCGAGCCGTCTTCGCTGTTGTCGAAGCTAGCCCGGTTTCGTAAAACCAAACCAATCAACTAGTTACAATTCAACTCAACCCTTTGTTACGGGATATTCACAATGGGTTGACGTACCCGTAAGAAGGTCCCTTTACCGTTTGCCCGGGGTGGTTCGTACACACATAGGTTCTGCTTCGAATTTCGAATCAAAGAGAGAGGCAATGAAAAAACTAGCAGCACTCACACTATCGGTATTTCTGACGGCGGGCACTGCGCTCGCCGACACGCCAAAGGATGCTGACGCACCGCAGCCCTCGAAGTCTGCCGCGCCGGCAAAGCCTAAGCCGGCGGCCAAGAAAGCGGACAGCAAAGATGCCGCTATCGCCGCCGAGTTGGAAGAGCTACGGCAGACATTGCAGTCCCAACAGGAACAGCTGCAAATGTTGAAGGAGGAATTGGCCAAGCGCGACCGGCAGATCGACGAGGCTCGCGACGCAGCTGCCGCGGCCAGTTCTCGTGCGGCCGAAGCAACCGTCAAGGCCACGGAAGCGGCTTCCACCTCTGCTGAAGTGAAGAGCAGCGAAGTGGCGCTTACTTCCACGGTGGGCGATTTGAAAGCCAGTACTGCAGCGCTGACCTCCAGCGTTGCCACCGTGGCTGCCAAATCGGATGCCGATAATGGTCAAGGTGGACCTGGAGACGAAGGTCCGGCGTCGATCCGGTTCAAGGGTATTAGCTTCACGCCCGGCGGATTCCTAGCAGCAGAAACGATCTCCCGCACCCACGCAACCTCGGGCGATATTGCCACTCCCTTTACCGCTATTCCCTTCCAAGCCTCCGACCTGTCTCACGTCAGCGAGAACAACTTCACCAGCCGCCAGAGCCGCATTTCGCTGTTGGCCGAAAGCAAATTCGACTGGGGCACCACCAGCGGTTACTACGAAGGTGATTTCCTGGGTGCCGGAACGACTTCCAATAATCGCCAGACCAACAGCTACGTCTTCCGCCAACGCCAAGCGTTCGCGCAGGCCGCTCTTAACAGCGGTACGATCGTCACCGCCGGTCAGATGTGGAGCTTGGTAACCGAAACCAAGAAGGGGATGTTTAATCGTCAGGAAGACTTGCCGATGATGGTTGATCCGAACTACGTGGTCGGCTTCACGTGGGCCCGTCAATACGGCTTCCGCGTGGTGCAGAACTTCGGCAACAAGTTCGCACTAGGCTTCTCCGTGGAAGGTCCACAGGCGACCATCGGCGGCCGCGGCTTTTCCAGCGTCACCACCATTAATTCCGCCGCTGCCCCGGCGACGATCGTCACTTCAGGCGCTACCACAGCCGCCACCGGCAATTTCTTCCTCAACGCTCCGGGCGCTAGCGCCGGTCTCTACAACGCTTTCGATGCGACCGGATACACCGTCAACAAGGCTCCCGACCTGATCTTCAAGGCCGCTGCCGATCCGGGCTTCGGTCACTACGAACTCTTCGGAATCGTCAGCTTCTTCCGCGATCGCATTTATCCTTGCGGTGTGGTCGGAAGCAACGCCGGCGATACCGCTCCTCCAGCCACGCCAACCATCCTGACCGGAACCTGCGCATCCGCGACTCCCACGGTGGTAAGCAGCTTCGGCGCCACCAATAGCAGCACCACCGGCGGTGGTATGGGTGCCAGCGCATTGTGGTCTCTGCACAAGTTTGCGGACTTCGGCATCAAAGCGGTTGCTGGCGATGGTATCGGACGATATGGCGCAGCTCAGCTTGCCGACGCCACCGCGCGTCCGGACGGTACGCTTTCGCTCATCCGCACGGCTCATGGGTTGGCAAGGCTGGAATTGCATCCTGCTCCCAAACTGGACATCTACGGCTACTATGGCTTGGAGTACGCTTGGCGCTCGGGTTACTCGGGGTACGACGCCGTCACTGTCACCAAAACCGCCGCGATTCCTGCGACGGCCACGAGTGGTGCCATTCCAGAAACGACCACTACCAAAATCACCACCGATGGTATTGGTGGATACGGTAATGTGGCCGCCAACAATTCCGGCTGCGCCACCGAAGGCACGCCGATCAATGACTTCAATCCGTCGGCCGGAGCCGCTTGCGCCGGCGACATCCGCATCATCCAAGAAGCCACTCTCGGATTCTGGTATCGGTTCTACCAGGGGTCAAAGGGTCGCTTTCAGTTTGGCGCGGCATATTCCTATATCATTAAGAATGCCTATTCCGGCACCGGTGATGTGCCGGCGGGCGGCACCGCCATCTCCCCGAAGGGCATCGACAACATGATCTGGACCTCACTCCGCTATTACATCCCATAAATTGGCGGAGAGGTTATCTGTTGGGAGCGAGGCGATCTCAAAAGGATCGCCTCGCTTCTTTTTTCGGGATCCCGGAATGTCAAGAGAAGCCGAATGGCCTGTAACAATGCTGTAACACGAAAGAGCGAAGATACGGTTCACTGACCTACGCTAGGAATCGACGGAGAAAATTGAATGAAGCGATTCGCGGGAGTGCTGTTGGCCGCCCTTGCCCTGACTACGGTCCTTTGGGCGCAGGGAAATTTTCTCATTAACGGTGCGGGAGCTACGTTCCCCTACCCGATCTATTCCAAGTGGTTTGACGAATACCACAAACTACATAGCAACGCGCAGTTTAACTACCAGTCGGTAGGATCGGGAGCCGGAATCAAGCAGGTCACCGAGGGCACCGTAGATTTTGGCGCCTCCGACGGCCCGATGAACGACGAGCAGATGAAGGCTTATCAGGACAAACATGGTTCCGCGATTTTGCACTTTCCCGCGGTTCTCGGGGCGGCGGTCCCGACCTACAACATTCCAGGCGTTAACTCCGCCCTGAATTTCACCCCCGAAGCTCTCGCAGGAATCTTCATGGGCCGCATCTCGAAATGGAATGATCCAGCGATCGCCTCAGCCAATAGTGGAGCAAAACTTCCTGCTACCGATATCGTCGTGGTGCACCGCTCGGATGGCAGCGGTACCACGTATATCTGGACCGATTACTTGTCAAAGGTCAGCGGAGACTGGAAGAACAAGGTTGGCAAAGGCACCTCTGTGAATTGGCCGGTGGGTCTTGGCGGGAAGGGCAACGAAGGGGTGACCGGGTTGATCAAGCAGACTCCCAATTCGGTCGGCTACGTCGAGCTGATTTACGCAGTACAAAACAAGATCGAATACGGCACCGTTAAGAATTCTTCGGGCGTTTTTATCAAAGCCGACCTCGCGGGTGTAAGCGCCGCGGCTGCCGGGGCGGCCAAGACTATGCCGGACGACTTCCGCGTCTCCATCACCGATGCCCCCGGCAAAACTGCCTATCCTATCTCCAGCTTTACTTGGTTGCTGATTCCCGCTAAGTTCAGCGATGCCAACAAGCGGGAAGCAGTTAAAGACTTCCTGAAATGGATGCTGACAGAAGGGCAGAACTACGCCGAGCCATTGTCCTATGCGAAGCTTCCCAAGGAAGTAATCGTGAAGGAGACCAAGGCAATCGGCAGCATCCAGTAGTTTCTTTCGCTCAGAATGGCTACGTCCAGCGCTACCGTTCCCGCCGCGAGCCCGGTTTCGGGCTCGCGCTCATTTATTAGCCGGTTGCTCAGCGGAGACGAAATCGTCCGCCTCGTTACGCTGCTGTTCGCGGTGTGCGTCGTGGGCGTCACTCTGCTGCTGGTATTCGAATTGTGGGTAGGTTCAGCGCTTCCTCGTCACAAGTTCGGGTTTAGCTTCTTCATCACCAAGGTGTGGGACCCCATTTTCGACCAGTTTGGAGCTTTGCCGTTTATTTACGGCACGCTGGTCACCGCTGGGGTAGCACTGGTAATCGCGGTGCCCTTGGGCATTGGCGCCGCCATTTTTCTGGCCGAACTAGCCCCCGCGCGTGTTTCCGACACTCTCGAGTTTTTCATTGATTTGCTCGCCGCGGTACCGAGTGTTATTTATGGTTTGCTCGGAGTGTTCATCGTCATACCGTTGATGCGCGATTACATTCAGCCCGCTCTGAAGAGCACCTTGGGCTTTCTTCCACTTTTTAGCGGTCCCGCCTATGGGGTTGGGTTTTTCACCGCCGGCCTGGTCCTGGCCATCATGGTAATTCCGTACATCATTTCGGTCTCACGAGAGGTGCTGTTGTCGGTGCCCCGAGATCAGCGAGAAGCTGCGCTAGCGATCGGCTCGACGCGTTGGGAGTCCACCTGGAAAGTAGTGATTCCTTTCGCGCGCACCGGCATTATGGGATCGATTTTTCTGGCGCTCGCTCGGGCCTTGGGTGAAACCATGGCGGTGACCATGGTCATCGGGAACACTCCCACCATTAGCGCTTCCCTTTTTTCCCCGGGATATTCCATCGCCGCGGTCATCGCCAACGAGTTCACTGAAGCTACCGGTGATCTGTATCTTCAGTCGCTGATTGAATTGGGACTTGTGTTGTTTCTGCTAACCTTCGTCTTAAATGGTCTGGCACGGCTTTTGATCATAGCCACCTCGCAACGCGGCAGCGGACCGAGCCACGCATGAACGCCCGCTTGCGATGGCGCAAGTTTGTAAGCGGCTTCATGCTGACGATGACCGGGGTCTGCGCCTTCATTGCCGTGGCGGTGCTATTCTTCATTCTGGGTTATTTGGTCTATCACGGCGGCACTTCCATCAGTTGGAGCTTTTTCACCAAGCTACCGACTCCGGTTGGAGAATCCGGCGGCGGCATGGCCAACGCCATCGTGGGCAGTGCCAAACTGCTGCTGCTGGCCACGCTGATCGGCGTCCCCGTCGGATTTTTCGGCGCTATCTATCTTGCCGAGTTCAGCGGTAATACCCTCGCATTTATCGTCCGATATGCAGCCGACTTGCTGAACGGCGTCCCCTCCATTGTGATCGGGATTTTCGCCTACAGTCTGGTGGTGCTGCCTTTCAAACACTTTTCTACTTTGGCTGGGGGCTGCGCTCTGGGTCTGATGATGATCCCCATCACCTTGCGTAGTACCGAACAATTTCTGTTGGCGGTTCCCGGCACCCTTCGCGAGGGAGCGATGGCCTTGGGCGCAAGTAAATGGAAAACCATCGCGACCGTAGTCGTTCCCGCTGCGTATCGCGGAATTCTCACCGCCATTTTGCTGGCCTTCGCGCGAGTCGCCGGCGAGACCGCGCCGCTTCTCTTTACCGCGTTTGGGAATCGTTTCTGGAGCCCTGGGTGGAATCAGCCGACCTCTTCGCTCCCGGTAATGATCTTTACCTATGCCATCGCTCCCTACGACGATTGGCATCGTCAGGCGTGGGCAGCGGGCTTGGTTTTGTTGGGATTGATTCTTATCATTAACATTGTGGCGCGGGCTATCCTGGCTCGAGGCATTGCGGTTCCAAGGACTTAAAACATGCACGCTTCTGTGAGGTCGGCTGTGTCGGTAAATATCACTCCTAGCGGGACCGGATCTGCAAGCCGCGAAGCGGCCGCGCCTCTCCCCATGCGCATGTCCGTCAACCACGTCAACTTTTTCTACGGTACCAAACAGACGCTATTCGACATCAGCGTGGGTATTGCCAGCAGCAAGGTGACCGCGCTCATCGGACCTTCTGGCTGCGGTAAATCAACGCTGCTTCGCACCATGAATCGCATGCACGAAACGGTGCGGAACGCCCGGTTGGAAGGTGAAATCCTGCTGGATCAACAGAATATTCTTTCGCAGGACGTCACCATGTTGCGGCGTCGCGTGGGAATGGTCTTTCAGCGGCCCAATCCGTTTCCCAAATCCATTTTTGACAATGTTGCCTATGGGTTGCGGATCAACGGCTCGAAGGTGCCGATTGCCGAGGCGGTTGAGAAGAGTTTGCGTCACGCCGCTCTTTGGGATGAAGTGAAGGACCAGCTGCACAAGTCCGCATACGATTTGTCGGGCGGCCAGCAACAGCGGCTGTGCATCGCCCGCGCACTCGCGGTCGAGCCCGAAGTACTCCTATTGGATGAGCCCTGCTCGGCTCTTGATCCCATCAGCACCGCGAAAATTGAGGAGTTGCTGGTGCAATTAAAAGATCTTTGCACCATTACGATCGTCACCCATAACATGCAGCAGGCCGCCCGCGTCAGCGATTTCACGGCATTCCTGCTGACCGGTCAGCTGATCGAATTCAGTCCGACGCCGCACCTGTTCACCACACCGAGCGATCCGCGCACAGAAGCCTATATCACCGGCCGGTTTGGCTGATCCAACCGTTGGTACTGATTTTATGTAAGTTTGAGCCGTAATGGCGCTGAGGGGAAGAATTTCATGGAACGCCACTTTGAAAAAGATTTGAACGAGCTCAAAGAGCGCCTGCTCTGGATGGGCAGCCTCGCGGAACGTGCCGTCCATCAAGGCGTCCATTCCGTCCTGGATTCCGATGAACAGCTGGCCAAGCGGGTTCTCGACGAAGAAAATGCCATCAACGAACTGCAACTTGAAATTGATGATCGCGTGGTACAACTACTTGCGCTGCACCAACTGATGGCCGCTGATCTGCGTTTAGTGCTGGCCGTTTCGCGGATTAACAACGACCTCGAACGCATCGGCGATCAGGCGGTGAATATTGCGCAGGCTTCGGTACGCATCCTGCGCCATCCGCGCGTGAAGCCCTACGTCGATCTTCCCAGAATGAGTGAAGTTGCCGAGGAAATGGTTCGCGATGCCTTGAACGCCGTGGTGCGGCGCGATGTGGAACTCGCCCAGCGCGTTCTGGCCATGGACGATCAGGTCGATCACTACCGCGATCAAATTTTTCGCGAGTTGCTTACCTATATGATGGGTGATTCCAGCGTGGTGTTTCCTGCCTTCGAATTGATTCTGGTCGCCAAGAACCTGGAACGCATCGGCGATCACGCTACCAACATCGCCGAGGATGTGATTTACATCGTGCAAGGACAAGACATCCGTCATCCGACGGTGGACCGGCGTTAAGCGGCGAGTTTGGTGTTTCGATTGATGGGCCAAAGAGCTAGGGACATGGCCACGAGCACACTCCCTAAGCTGACCATCCAGCCCACCATGCGGTCTGGGGTGGCAGCGAATTGAACCTGCACTTGGGAGTTTCCCGCAGGCAAATCCAAAATCATCCGATTGATTTCCTCTTGGCGGCCCGGTTGAATGGTTTTGCCGTTCACGGTGATATGCCACGCCGGATAGTTCAGTAAACGCAGGCCAAGTTTCAGTGGTTCTGGCGACGAAATTTCGATCTCCTTGTGAGTTGCCGTCCACACCTTCAGGTTCATATTCACATTCTTGGGCACAACCGAAGCTTGGTCACCAGGAATGATCTGAACTGGTGGGGCTTGGTCTGGCAGATCGTAGTGATCGTCGCCTACCGGGTCGTACTCATCGGTTCCCTCAAATCCGTTGCCTTGGGTGATCGAAGCTTGCAGCGTCGGGATGTCATCGGAGTCCCACCAAGCCTGCTTTACGAAAAACCAGCCAGTGGCCACCAGCAAGGTTGTAACTGCGGAAACCCACAGCCAGCCAAAGCGTCGATTCGCGGTTGCCGCCGCCACAAAACAGGAAAAGGCCGTCGCGAGTATCGACATCCAGCGCCAAGGAAATTGTACAAAGCGAAGTTTTGGCAGCCATTGCCAAACAACAGCGGTGCCTCGCAGCATCAGCAGACTGGAAATCACCGCCACGACCAGCATCGCTCGCCACCAGGCCTCCATGGTCCGCTCCACCGACGCAATTTTGGTCTGCGCGCTCGCGCGGTGCGCGGCGATGGCCGCCACGCCGGTAGTAACCATGAGCACCATGGCTGCGGTCGAGGCGATCCAATTGAAAAGCGTATGCTCTGGATCATTGATCGCTGTGTACAAAAAATTCTGCGTTGGCAGCAGACCGGAAGAAAGCGCTTGCGCGATGTTCACCCAGCGCTGCTCGTAGGCTGCTGGTACCAAATAAAATCCGGCTAAACCAAAGCCCAGCCCGATTCCCGAAGCGCCGTACATCACCGGCGCCCAAGATTTAGCGGCGCAGGCTGCATATGCAAACAGTGCGGCTGCGCTGTACGTGATCATTACCCCTGCCGGGGCGTTCGAAAGCCATACGGCCGCGAAAAGCAACGCAAACCGTACCAGCCGGTGCCACCGCGAACCTACCGGACAGTCCAGAATACCGGCAACCTCTAGCCCGGCCAGAAACAGCAGCGGAAAGAAAGCGCAAGCCAGCAATTCCGCATAGTCACTCCGCAGATAGACGATCAACAGGGCATTCGGATTTGCCGCGTAACACAGCGCGCCAAACAATGCCGCCCGCCCTATTCCCAAGCTCCGCGCGAGCGCGAATGCGCTCAATCCGGCGAACGTCTGTGTCAATACAATGAAGGCAACGGGCACATCAACCCAGCGAACCACAAAACTGAGCGCCGGCGCGATTAGCCAGGAGAGCGGCGGATAAAACAAAAACCTCGGTTCGCCGAATCCGTGGTTGGCCCATTCCATCCACCGTGGCAGCAGAATGCCTTCGCGCCATTGGCCCGCAACATCCATCCACGAAGCGAGGTGAAATTCGAAGTCGTGGCCGGACGCACTTCCCAGCCAGAAAAAGGGAAGCACGATGACGAGCGACGTTCCCAAGCTGACGAAAGTGGCAAGTAGCCAAACGCGCGGGAGCGGCGCTGGTTTAGGGACCCAGTCTGGGGAGGATGTCATGCGCAGCTCATCGCCGGGTCAGCATTGGCCGTAAAACTAACAGAGCGCCCAGCGCAAAGATCTCGGAATCATACACGCACGCAAGCTAACGAGTCGATTAAGGGCAGAATTAGGTGCTCGTCGATAGCTAACCGTTGTGCTAATGTTAACCGGTTACTAAGTTTCTCCGTCCCAGTTCGGAGTTGCCCATGCCCGAGGCCGATTCTAGCGTTGTTCTCCTTGGTGGTCGTCTCGCCGTCGATTTTGCAAACGCCCCCTCGTATCCCGCTGCTCCCTTTGGGGGACTATCCTGGGAAGACCTGGTCACGTTTCTTCGGAAATCTCGGGTTGTCTCAGACCAACGCGGCGTAGCCCTGCTGGAACTCTCGCAGACCGAACCTCAAACGGCTCAAGCGGTCCTTTCGCGTGCTATTCGACTTCGCGATGCACTCCGCGATGTGTTTGGAGCGTTGGTTCGTCGGGAGCGCATCGCCGGCAAAGACATCGTGCCGGTGAACGAAATTCTTCGAATCACCGAAGGTCACGACGAGCTGGTCGCTTCGGAAGGAACCTGGAAGCTGGAGTTCATTGCCCGGGAAGGTAGCCTCGATTGGCTGCTCGCCGCGGTGGCTCGCTCTGCGGCCGAAATTATTGTGGAAGAACGCCTGGCGCGTCTCCGGGTTTGCGCAAATCCCGAATGCGGCATGTTCTTCTGCGATTTGTCCCGCACCCACCGGCGCCGTTGGTGCTCCATGGCGGTCTGTGGCAATCGCAACAAGGTAGCTAGTTTTGCGCGTCGGCACGTCTCCTGACGTTCCACAGTCATTCTCCGCCATCACCGGTGGTCGGAACGTACTTCGGCGATTCACCTTTGGACCACGGATCGTAGGTGTGCGCGAAGACCAAACGATCCGCCAATGGCGGGTGCGAATAGAGCCAAATAGTGATCAGCGGCGGAGGGTTCGGATCCGCCAAATCAATTTCGCCCAAGACTTGAAACGCATGCGCCGCGACCTCCGGCGAATCCGGGACCAAGCCGTGGATGACCTCGAGCCCGAATACATCCGCGGCGTGCTCCTGCATTCGACTAAAGCCGCTGGTGATGGGCATCGACACAAATGTCATTATGTTCAAGAGCAGAAGCAGAACCGCGAGCGAAGCCCAATCCTCCGGGCCGTAGAGCTTCCATTCTTTTCCCCACCGGCCCAGGCTCCAATGCAAGGCCCGAAAGCCCACATAGAGTGCCACGAAGAAAATGGCGGCGAAAAATAGAATTCCGTTACGCATGTGATGCAGCACATAGTGGCCGGCCTCATGGCCGAACACAAAAAGGGTTTCGTCGGTAGACAGCTTCTGAATGGTGGTATCCCAGACCACCACGCGCTTGGAGGCTCCCAAGCCGGTCACGTACGCATTGATCTGGTTGGTCTTCTCGCTGGCGTGCATCAGGAACATTCGCTGCGGTGGAATGTTCAGTCGGGTCCGTTGCACCACCGCTTCGATCGCCGCCACCAGATTCGGATGCTGGTTCTGAAGCGGCTCAAATTTGTTGAACAGCGGATCGACGAACCACGGCTGGATCAAAATCAGGAAAAGTACCATCGGCAACGTCGCGAACCAGAAACACAACCACCAGCGGCGCGGGCTCCAGCGCATCAGTGCATATAAAAGTAAGACCAGGCAGATCGCCAGTCCCACCGTCAGCATTTCGCCTTTGCACCAATCCCAAATCCACGAACCCCACCGCTGCACCGACTGTTCATATCGCAACGAAAGCATGTGTTTGTAGACGTGCACCGGGAGATCGAACAGATCGAGCGTGAGTATCAGCAGCGGCACGAAGATCAATCCCTGCACCGCTCGCCGCCCGCTGGCGCGTTCCGCAACATCCCGAAACTTAGCTGCCAGACCGGCGCGCAGCAGGATCCACAAAACGGCAATACTCAAGATGGCAGAGACGAAGTACAGAACGTATTCGGCGCGGGAAAACGCCACGGCTTTGTCGTAGCGCTCCTGCGAAAGGGTGTACTGCTCGGTACGAGCCACCGTTCGCGACGATGGATCCTTGGCTGCGGGGCCGGGAGTGGCGGCTTGGGAAGGGGTGGCACGCTGCGGATAGCTTTGCGCAACGAGGATGGTTGGCGCCGCTGTGGTCTTAGCCATCGCGACGGCAGGCCAAAAGGCTGCAACCGCGATCGCAAGGGTCATGCCAGGGCTTAGAAACTGGCTCACAACGACATCCCGCATTCGATTGAATCTAGACGGCGTCAAGTTTGAATTTAGCCATTCTCAATTGGAAGTATGAGCGCAAGCTTGCCATGCGGCAACTTCGGCGCCGATCCGCCTTGGTTTGACGCGAGCGTCGATGAACTCTCCTTTATTGGACGGCAGGCAAGCTGACTCGACAGCAGCATCTCGGGCACTGCGCGCCGGGTTTGGGCGAACGCCAACGGAAGGTTTCCAGCTAGCAAGCCACTCCAGGAGTTCGGGATGCGGTCGATCGAATTCGCGGTCTTCGATCCCGCGCCGCAACAAGTTACCTCCGGTTTCGACGCCGGCATCCGCTTTACGGCCCCGGACATTTTCTTTCCGCGACGTTGCGGTATCCTGGCAAGCTAACTCCGCGAGGTGAGCGATTTCGCAACCCAAATCCTGAGCTCCAGTTCTGATCGCCAATACCAGCTGAAGCCTCATCGTGCATTGCTTGATTCGCACCGTGCCGTCAACCCGGATTTGAAGGCCAGCCATCCCGGGGGTATCCTACCTTTGAACCCGGCTCAGTTTCTGTGGGGATGATCATATGCGGTTTGGCCGTTCCATTCGTGTTGTCCTGGCCCTCGCGTTCGCTGGTATTTTCCCATCCCTTGGCAGGTCGACGCTACAGGACCCGCAACAAACTCAACCCGATTCCGTCGCGGACGCAGCGCGGCGCGCGCGCGAGCAAAAAGGCGCGGCCACCAAAGCGTCCAAAGTCATTACCGACGACGATCTCGACAACAAGCATCCCAAGCCCGGCGCGGAAGGATTGGACGTCGGGGCGCCGCCTGCGCTCGATTCGCAACCACCTTCGCAAGCCGCCGTCGCCGCTGCGGTGGCTTCTGACGCGGCATCCGCTGCGGCCGCCACCGATGCCACTCCTAAAGCTGGTGAGAGTCCCGAGGTCGCCGATCTCCAAGAGGCCCTGGCGCAGCTGCAGAAAGAAAACGATCTGATGCAGCGGGAACTTTCTCTGGATCAGGATGCCTACTATTCCAAGCCCGACTATGCTAGCGACAAAGCTGGCCTGGCTAAACTAACCTTAGAAAAGCAGCAGAGCGTGGACAAGCAACAGGAAGTCGACGCCATGAAGGCTCGCTTGGCTGCCGCCCTGGACCGCGAAAGCCACAAGAAGGCGGACTCATCCGGCAGCTCTATCCAACCCCAGTAACTCCGAAAAATTTTGCGCTTCGACCCGCCCAATCCGCGTACCTGCTTCCCTTTCTGCGTGACCGGGCCGCTACGCAGCTCATCCTGTCCGCCGGTGGCCTGATTTCGATCGATGCTCAGGGCTGGAAGTTGTACCCTGCTTAGCAGCGCATTTTCTACCATGACCCCGCTGCGCATCAACTCATCCTCGACTATCAACAGCTGCCCGGCAAAAACCGGTTTTCCTCAGCGGTCAACGTCACCCCCATAGGTAGTAGCGTTTCTTCTTGACACCACAGGTGGGCCGCGCCACAATTTGCGCCAACAACCACCAATCACGCGTTTCGAAAAGAGCGCTGGAGACCAAGGCGATTAGGGTTCCGCTTGACGTTTTCTGGGGGGAACGGTCATGCAATATCTGCCCGGCTTTACGGTGCAATGCATCAATCCGCTATGCGATGCTCGCGGTCACTGGCTACGCGCCGACGCCAGCGGTCAGATCAGCGCTGATGGGCGCTGCCCATGCTGCGGCGACATGCTGCGCAACGTGCCTCCACCGCTGGGCCCGCGCTTCCGAATGCGTGCCCGAGCGCTTACTTCCTACCGTCCGCGGCTTCGACCGCGCTAGTGCGCCATTTCGAACTTTCTCGGTCCTCGCTCCTCGCGCGGTCCTAACGAAAAGGGCCAGAGGCAAACGCCACTGGCCTTCTTCATGTACACGATTTCTTTGTTGGTTCTTCATTGCAAAGCTATGGCACCGGTGCGGGAGCAACGGCAACCGACCAATGAGCGTTTCGGAATTGCCAGCGGCCGTCTCGATATTCTGCGGTTCCGGAAAAGAACCCTGTCTGCTTTACGCTGTTGCCCGCTGCGTCCACCAGCACCTCGTGCCAGGAAGTAGCCACGACGGCCAGCTCGGGTGTGAGTGGATCTACGCGTAAGTCGTCGCCCCAGCGGAGCTCGATGTGCTTGATGGTGCGCGCGACATTCTGAATACCCGCCATCGCCGCAGCGCCATTCGGATATACCAAGCGTCGATCAACAGCCATAAAGAACCAGGGGCTGTCGACAAAGTATTGGCGCCACGCGGTAGGACCTTCTTCGGTGATGTCATGAGCTACCGCCCGAGTGAAACTCGCACGCCGGCGTCCACCGCGGCAGCACGCTCTGGCGTGAGGGAACGCGACTGTGCCACCCCCATTTCGGGAGTGTAACCAGCTGCCGATATCGCGGTTCCTAGGAGAAGAGCGCGGTGCAATGTACGCATGACCACTCCTTACCCTAAGACGCCTCGATATTCTGGCCGCTCACCCACATGTCCGGAATGTTCGCCGATCCGAAGCGCAGAACGTCGGACAGTGCCCCGCGCACTTCGCCGAGTCCCAAGTCGACGCCGATGCGTTCCAGCAGCTCGATCAGCGATTGTGGATTCTGCGCCACCACCGGCAGCGGAATCGTTCTAGGTTGGTTGCGATCGATTCTTTGGTCCAGGCGGTGATAGGTGATCGTGTACATCGCCGCCGGACCCTTTCCGTGCCGGGCGATGTGCAGAAACCCGCTGGTAGTGGGCTTCCTCGCGACAAATCCGGCGCCCATCGGGGGACGTGGTGTAAGCGCGCTCATCTCCTGGGTGTCCTGGTAGCGAGCGTCCCGCTTCAGCTACAGCCCGAAGTGCTGCCGCAGTTTTCGCACTTGTAGCACGCACCGTTTGGCACCATCAGCATGCCGCATTCGGAGCAAGCTGGGGCTCCTTCATGCGCGTCTCGCGGCTTCGATGAGGTCATCGCGCTGCTGCTGTTGGAGATGGAAGCCAACACCGACTCCAGTGCCGCCGAGTTAGGCGATCCTGGGGCCGCAGCCACCTGCTCTGCGCTCAATTTCAGGTAATCGGTGGAGATGAACCTTCCGCCCAGCCAACGCGCGATGTAATCCAGCACCGAAGAAACGAATCGGATGTTCGGATTGGAAGTGATGCCCGATGGTTCGAATCGAGTGTTCAGCAGTTTGTCCACGAACACTTTCAACGGCACGCCGTACTGCAGACCAAGCGATACCGTCAGCGCCAAACCGTCCATCACCCCGGACAGTGTTGAGCCTTCCTTGGACATCTTGATGAAGATTTCCCCGGGTCGGCCGTCTTCATACATGCCCACGGTAATGTAGCCTTCGTGTCCGCCTACCCCGAATTTGTGCGTGACCGAGGCCCGCTCGCTGGGCATTTTTTCCCGTTCTTTTCGGTTAAACAGGTCCCGCTGTGCCGGCACCGCCGGCCCAGCCACTGGCGTAGCTACCGGAGCCGCGGCCGGAAGAGCTGCCGGAACCTCCGCCTTCTTGTCGTCTTTTTTGTCGCCCGCTGCCGAGAGCGGTTGCGAACGCTTCGAATTGTCTCGGTAAATGGCCACCGCCTTCAATCCCATGCGCCAGGACTCGATGTACGCATCGGAAATATCCTCAACGGTGGATTCTTCCGGCATATTGATGGTCTTGGAGATCGCCCCTGACAAGAACGGTTGCGCCGCAGCCATCATCCGGACGTGTCCGGTCCAGTGAATGGAACGCCCGCCGCCAATCGGAGTGAAAGAGCAATCGAACACCGCCAGGTGCTCGTCCTTGATGTAGGGCGCGCCTTCGATTTTGGAGTTCTTATCGATGTACGCCACGATTTCGCTGGTCTGCTCCGGTGTGTATCCCAACCTCATCAGTGCTTGCGGCACGGTATTGTTCACGATCTTGATCAGCCCGCCGCCTACCAGCTTCTTGTGCTTCACCAGCGCCAAGTCCGGCTCGATGCCGGTGGTATCGCAATCCATCATGAACCCGATGGTCCCGGTCGGAGCTAGCACCGTCACTTGCGCGTTCTTGAAGCCGAAGTTTTCTCCGTGCTCCACCGCCGTATCCCACGAATCCTGCGCCGCCATGAACAGTTCCGGCTGCACATGATCTGGTTTGATTCCACGGATGGCATCGCGGTGCATTCGAATGACGTCCATCATCGGCTCGCGATTCGCGTCATATCCGGGAAACGGACCCATGCGCTCGGCAATCCGCGAAGACTGCGCGTAGGCTTCCCCGCACATCAGCGCGGTGATGGCTCCGGCCACGTCCCGGCCTTCATCGGAATCGTAGGGGAGCGCCAGGGACATCAGCAGCGCGCCCAGGTTTGCGTAGCCCAGGCCCAGCGGCCGGAAAGCGTGGGAGTTATCGGCGATCTTCTGGGTCGGATAACTGGCGTTGTCTACCAGGATTTCCTGCGCCGTGATGGTGATGTCCGCCGCATGCTTGAACGCGGTGACGTCAAACTGTCCGTTGGGGCCCAGGTATTTCATCAGGTTGAGTGACGCCAGGTTGCACGCGGTGTCGTCCAGAAACATGTACTCCGAGCAAGGATTGGATGCATTGATCCGCGCGCTGTTTTTCGAGGTATGCCAGCGGTTGATGGTCGTGTCGTATTGCATTCCCGGGTCGCCGCAGCGCCAGGTGGAATCGGCAATCTTGAAGAGCAGATCACGCGCCCGCAGTTTTTCGGCGGGCTGCCCGTCGGTCACGTTCCTGGTCCACCAGTCGCGGTCCTGGTCGGCCGCCTGCATGAAGTCGTCGGTGACCCGTACGGAGTGATTGGCATTCTGAAAGAAAATCGAGGTATATGCATCGCCGTCTATGGCCGAATCGTATCCCTGCTCGATCAGCACATGGGCCTTGCGCTCTTCCTTCACCTTGCATTCGATGAATTCAACGATGTCGGGGTGATCGATATTCAGAATCACCATCTTGGCGGCACGCCGCGTCTTGCCCCCACTCTTGATGACTCCGGCAAACGCATCGAAACCTTTCATGAAGCTGACCGGACCCGAGGCGATGCCCCCGCCTGAAAGGGTTTCCCGGCTTCCGCGCAGCGTGGAGAAATTGGTCCCGGTCCCCGAGCCCCACTTGAACAGCATGCCCTCGGTGCGCGTCAAAGCCATGATCGATTCCATGCTGTCTTGCACCGAATTGATAAAGCACGCAGAGCATTGCGGCTTCGATTGCACCCCGACGTTGAACCACACCGGCGAGTTGAAGCTCATCTTCTGCTCCACCAGTAGGTGGGTCAGTTCGTCCCGGAACGCATCCTTCGATTGGATATCGGCGAAGTAGCCGCCCTCATGGCCCCAACGAACAATGGTATTAACTACCCGGCTGATCAGTTGCCGAACCGAATTCTCGCGCTCTTTGGTGCCCGGTTTCCCGTGGAAGTACTTGCTGCACACGATGTTGGTGGCGGTCTGCGACCAATTCTTGGGAACTTCAATACCTTCCTGGCGGAAGATGGTGACGCCCTTTTCGTTGCCAATCAGCGCCGTCCGCTTATCCCATTCCACCACATCGAAAGGCGAATTCTTGCCGTCGGTGAAGTACCGTTCGAACACCAATCCGGTGTTCTCTGTCGCGGAATTCTCTGGGCGAACCCCGCTCTGTAACGACTTTCCATTTAGTACCGATTTCACTGTTGCCATCCGCGCCTCCGCGCTCCGGGGTTCCCCCATGAGCTGGAGGTTACCCTTCAATTATACTCCTCCGCTTTGGCAGAGGCGCTGCCAGCATCCCAATGCTGCGGGCAACTCGTTTCGGCTGAAAGCCAGGGATACAAAGCAAAAATTCGACCGGCCATCACGGTCGAATGTGAAACAAAGGCTGTGCAACGCAATGCTTAGCTCAAGACCGTAACTCCCCACGGTCTGAACTGCCGCGTTTCAGCCCTTTAGGCGCGCGAGTTGGCTCACGCACGGTTTTTTTTGCTTAGACCCCGGCTGGTGTCGTGGTTCCTGCAGACGCTTATGAAACCCTCGACCGCGTCTACTTGGCGCTGCCACGTTCCCCCGAATCTGGATTCGCAGTATCATCGGGTGTACTTTTCCTGTCAAGAGGAAATCGCAAAATGTCGTTGAGGTTTTTCCATCGTGTCTATTTGTAGTGGTGTCCTTTCGGCCTACTACTCCCGCTCGCACTCGATCCAACGCTACAATTTCTGCTTCTGAGGATTTCCTGCGGAAAAAATTAGAATCCTCTTTGTTGCCCCGGCCCGTATTTGGTCGGGTTAGAATCACTTCACTCGAAAAAATGAAATTCAACTACCGTTCCCGGGTTTTGGTCTTGCTGACGACTGCCGCCCTGTTGAGTTCTGCCGGTTTTATTTTGTACAACGCTCACCCGCAATGCGGTGAACTCTTCGTTCGCGCGCTTTCTTCCCGAAAGTGCCGAAAAACTCGCCATTCCCGAAATTCGCAACGCCGGTAAAAGTTAGCGAATTTCTATATCGCGGTTCGCAGCCCGCTGTAGGGGCTATCGAGAGCTGCACAACCTCGGGATTTCCATCGTCGTGGATCTCCGCAACACCGGCAAGAACCACGCGGAGCAAAAAGCCGTCGCGGCTTTCGGCATGCGAAGCGTTAGATTCCCACCAGCGCAGTCTTTGGTCCCACCGACAACCAGGTCGCTGCCTTCCTGCAACTCCTGCGCGATAATCCCAGCAAGAAAGTTTTCATACACTGTTATTTTGGCGACGACCGCACCGGGGTAATGATTGCCTGCTACCGCATCGCCGAAGACCACTGGACCGGCAGTCAGGCTTACAACCAGATGCGCTGTTTCCACTTCCATCGCTATCTCCTTTTGATGGGCCACTAGGTCAAGTTTTTCCCCGCCAATGTCGCGATCAGTCCGGCCTTCCTAGGGCTCGCAAAAGCACCGGTCGCCACACCATAAGAGATTGTTAATAAAGTACTTTAGTACCTCTTCGGTGGGACTACCGATGCATATCGCCAAAACTGCAGATCCAGTTAGCATGGGTCTTCGAGCAAGAGTTTTCCGCCAGAGGTTTATATATCCGTGCAAGTGGGCCGCTACGAAGTTCTCGACATTATCGGCACCGGCGCTTACAGCCGCGTCGCCCGCGCGTTCGATCCCATGATTGGGCGGACCGTGGCTGTGAAACTCTTCTCGCCGGAACTGGCTTCTGAACAGGGCCGCGATCGATTCATGAAGGAAGCCCGCGTGGTCGGCCAACTTTCCCATCCCTCCATTGTTGCGCTGCACGACATGGGCATCGATGAGGCTTCCTCCACACCGTACTTGATCATGGAATGTATCGAAGGTCAGTCGCTGGAGCGTATTCTGGAAAAAGGCAGCGTACCCCCTGCTCGAGCCTGCGCCTGGGCTGCAGAAGCAGCTGTGGCTCTCAGCATCGCCCACCGCAAAGGCGTGATCCACGGCGACGTGAAGCCCGCCAACATTTTGATCACCGAAGAAGGGCGCGTAAAGCTGACCGACTTCGGCATGGCTCGGCTGGCCAGCAACGACACCAAAGACACCTCACTGCTGGGCACGCCGGCCTATTGGTGTCCGGAGCAAATCCTGGGTAAGCCTCAGGATGCGCGTTCCGACATTTTTTCCCTGGGCGTGGTGATCTACCAGATGCTCACAGGTCATTTGCCCTTCGATTCCGATTCGCTGCAAGGCATTTGCAGCAAGATCATGTCCTCGACGCCGTTGCCGCTTTCGCAATACAATTCATCGCTGCCGGCGGGCCTGGATGGTTTAGTCGCTCACACCATGGCTAAAGACCCGGCGCAGCGCTGTAATTCGGCCGAGGATTTGGCGCAGGATTTGTATCCGTTCGCCCGGCGAAAAGTGGTCGCCGAGGTCGCCGCTCCCCAGCCTTCCGTCTCCTTCCGCCAGCGCGCCGCTCGCCTGCTGCGTTCTGCCTGACGTGGGGATCGAACCGATGCTCCGGGTTCCAACGAACAGCCGTCATTTGCCGCTTTTTGGAACCGCTCGCCGGTTTCTACAGTGTTCGCCGTAGTACTGGCGGTTAAGCAACACTGTACCTTTGGCCCATTCCAGTACTCCACTCTTTTCGCCACCATATCCCAGCACGAGAAATTATTTGAATTAGGTCACGTCCCCGACCATGCCTAAGAATCGTTACGAAGTAATCTCAACGATTGGATGCGGCGCCACCAGCCGCGTCGATAAAGCCAGAGATACAATTCTGGGCCGCACCGTCGCGCTCAAGACTCTGGTGCACGCCTTTGGTGCGCCCACCGAACAGAAGCAATTCCTCCGCGAAGCCCAGATCGTTAGCCAGTTGTCACATCCCGCCATCATCAGCTTGTACGACGTCGGCATCGAGCAGGAAAACGTAGCCTACCTGGTTATGGAATATGTCGCCGGCAAGACGCTCCAGCACGTCCTTGCGGAATCGACGGTGCCACTGCCGCGCGCCTGTGCCTGGGCTGCGGATCTGGCCGGAGCGCTTGGTCGCGCCCATAAAGCCGGAATCATTCACGGCGATCTCAAGCCCGCCAACATTCTCATCACCGAAGAAGGTAACGTAAAACTCGGCGATTTCGGCATCGCCCGGTTCGCCACACAGGTTTCTGGTTCCGGCTCCATGATGGGAACCCCGGCGTATTTGTCCCCCGAGCAAATTCTGGGGCAGCCGCAGAATTCCCGTTCCGACCTCTTCTCGCTCGGAGTCGTGATCTACCAAATGATGACCGGAGCCGCGCCTTTCGAGGGCAGTTCGGTGAGCGCCGTGTGTGCCCAGATTCTTTCCGCCGAGCCGATTCCGCCGTCGCAGCGCAATCCCGCGCTTCCGGAAGGACTTGACCACGTAGTCATGCGTTGCCTGGCGAAGAATCCCGCGGATCGCTACCCGAATGCCGAAGCGTTTGCGGCGTCGTTATATCCTTTTGCGCGCGCCGTCGGCGAACCGGTCGCGGTCACAGTTCAGCCCGCCGATACCACAGACCCTGTCGGTACCGCCGAGTTAGTTGCTGTAGTCGAGGCCACGCCAAAGCGAAATATCCTTCGCATTCCGCGCGTAGCCGGCTGGTTTGCGCGGCCCATCCAATCCGGTGACGTTTGGGTTGCTGCGGGCTTGGCTTTCTTGCTCACTTTGAGCATTCCAGTGTCACGCGCCATGAGCAAGCGTTTCAGCGTTCCGCAGCCACCAGTTTGCGCGGTGGCCGCCCCGAAAGCTCCAGGGGATCTCCAAGGATATTCGAACGATTACACCATCCCGGACATCGATGATGACGACGATGTTTCGAAACCCGCGCGGGCACCAAAGACACCTTCGCAGCACCTGGGCGCTGCCTTCGCCACCGCGCGTCTCAAGCGCGGCGTCGTCCCTGACTTGAAAGTTCCGCTGGTCAGCTCGACTCCGGCTGTCGCCATTCTGCCGTTACTGCCTTCCAGCGCCATGTCCAAGACCATGGAAAGCGCTTCTTTGCAAGTCGAAATTGACTCTACGGTCCCCGACGGCGCCATCGCCGTTTTCGCTGACCAGACTTTGCTATTTACCACCGAGCTTCACGCCGGAAGCGCCACCGACCCGATTCGATTCTCACACGCGTTGCCCAGCGGGCCTCATCAACTCCGCGTGGCTCTGTATCGCGCCGATAAAAGCTTGCAAGTCGCAAAGGAGGGCCTGGGTCAGATTCGCGGAGACATGTCCAACATGCTAAAGATTCACATAACCCGCAAATCCAAGCTGTTGGTCCGCAAGGAAACTTCTCTGGACGTTTCTTGGCCCAGCGCAATCACCCCCACGCCTCCGGGCAGCGCTTCCAGCTATGCCGCGGTTGTGAAGTAATCGCAAGAGAATAGAAGATCACCGGCTTTCGCTACTCACTCGTGCCGCAACGCTTCCACTGGGTCGAGTTTTGCGGCTTTGGTCGCCGGCCACACACCGAAGACTAGCCCCACGCCAATACTCACCGTTACTCCGGCCACCGCTGCCCACAATGGGATGCTTCCGTGCCACTCCAGCGTGAGCCGCAACAGCAAAACCAGCAGGTTGACTAAGATCAGCGCAATCAATCCCCCGGCGCCGGTCAACGTCATGGCCTCCAGCAAGAATTGCCAGGTAATGTCGCGCCCCTTGGCGCCCACCGCTTTGCGTAATCCGATTTCGCGGGTGCGCTCGGTCACGCTCACCAGCATGATATTCATCACTCCCACGCCGCCAATCAACAGTCCGATGGAACTTAGCACCACCGTGGCAATCGCCACCATCCCGATAATATTGTGAAACTCCTGCACTTCCATTTCCGCCGTCTGGATCGAAAAGCTGTTCTTGGCGGTGTACGCTACATTGCGCCGCCGGCGTAGAACTTCGGTGGCCTGATCCACCGCCTGATCCAGCATGTTCGGATAAGCTTGGACGCGCATTTGATTCTCGTATGCGCCGGGATAAACCTTGCGAAACGTGTTGTACGGGATCAGCACCCGGCGATCCTCGTCCCCCATGCCAAATCCGCCTTTCGGCTTCTGCACCACGCCGATGACCAGGAAATCCGAGCCGTCGATCATCACGTCTTTCCCGACCGCCGAGCCTTCCGGGAACAACACCGGCGCGACATTCTCTCCCAGCATCACCACCTTTTCCCGGTGCAGGTCGTCGCCTTCGCTAATAAACCTGCCGGAAAGTGTGGCCGCGTTCGCATACACCTCTCCAAAATTGGGCTGCACCCCGCGAAAATCGATGGCGGTGACCTCTCCTGCCTTGGTCCGCACGGTGTGCGGCTTTTCCCACCAATCGATGAAGGTAGTGACATTCTTGACCGCCGGAGCGGATTCTTTGATGGCTTGCGCGTCTTCCAGCGTCAATGGCTTGCGCAGGCGTTCCTCCAGAGGCCGGGTCTGGCCGTGGGGGCCCTGATCCCATCGCGAAATAAACGCCGTATCGGCACCGAATTGCTTGATGTTTTCCTGGATTTGCTGGTCGAAGCCGGTAATCAACGCCGCCACCAGCATGATTACGCTCACGCCCAGCACCACTCCGAACACCGTCAGCCCGCTGCGCAGTTTGTGCGCCCGGAGCGTGTCCATGGCCTGCTTTAGATTTTCGCCGTGAGTCTGTGCCATGTCTTCCTTATTCCGACCGCAGTGCTTCAATTGGGTCGAGTTTCGCGGCACGCATCGCCGGATAGATTCCAAAGAAAAGTCCGACCCCGGTGGATACCGCCAGAGAAATGATGACCGCGCTGATCGGGGTGCGCATCGGGATCGCCGTCACCGACCTCCCTAACGCCACAATGCCGTACGCCAACAGAATGCCGATGATTCCACCGATGGCCGCCAGCAGTGCCGACTCGGTCATGAATTGCAGCATGATGTGCTTCTTCCTGGCGCCCAGCGATCTGCGGATCCCTACCTCTCTGGTCCGCTCGGTTACGCTGGCCAGCATAATGTTCATGATCACGATGCCTCCGACCACCAGAAACACCGCCGTCAGCGCTACGGCGACACCAAATAGATTGCCGGTCAGCTGATTCCACAGCGCCATGATCGAGTCCGAGCCCAGAATTGCAAAGTTGTCAGGCGCGTCCCAATCCAGGTGACGCTGCGCTCGCATCAGCATTCGCGCTTCATCTCGCGAAGCCGCGATCATCTCGGTATTCCGCGCTTGGATGAAGATGGCCAGCCAATCCTTTTGGGTGTGCCACTCTTTGTAATACGTCACCAGCGGGATCAGCATGTAGTTGTCTTGCGATTGTCCAAACGCGCTGCCGATGGGTTCCGCCACGCCGATGACCTCATAGGTATGGGTGCCGGCGCGAATCGTCTTCCCAAGGGGATCGACGTTGGGAAAAAATTTGTTGGCCACATCCGTTCCGATGAAACAGATCGGCGAGTGGTGCAAGTCATCCGCCTCGGTGATGTACCGGCCCGAAGCCAGGCCGATGTTGCGCAACTCCGCGTAATCCGCGGTTGCTCCGGTCACCTGGGTGTTCTCCAACAGAATGCGTCCGGAGCGAATGTCAATGTTCACGTATCCCATACCCGCTACGCGGTTGGCGGTCTTCATGTTGTCGCGCACAAATTCGTATTCTTCCAACGTCAACAGCGGCCGCTTTTGCGCCTTCACCCACGCGTCTTCGCTGGTGATAATTCCAAACCGATCCACCAGGAACACGTTGGCCCCCAGGTTGGCCACCCGGTCGGCCACGTAGAAATTCAGACCAGCCACCACGCTCATTACCGTTACCAGTGTGGTTACCGCCAGGATCACGCCCAGCAGGGTTAGGAAGCTCCGCAACTTGTTGGCTCGCAACGCGTCCAAAGCCAGCCGCAGCGTCTCCTTCACCGTCACCAGGCCGCTACGCATACCAGCTTTCAAGGGCGGACGTAATTTGGGCACACCCGCCGCCGCCGGTTCACCCTGAGGGCTCTGCCCGAAGGGCACCCCGGTCAGTCCGTCGTAAGAAGCACCGCCCAAACTAGCCCTCGCTTCACCCAGCTTTGAATACCCGTCCATTGGCCTGCCCTTGTAATACGGACCAGGCCCAGCAAGTGTTGCAGGCTGCCGCTCTTTATCGGACGATGAATCCGGACTCCTTCGCTTTGCCCGGACCGCCGTTCTCAAGCCGGCTGGGGGCGTCTCCCTCAGAAACCAGGAAGACTCCGCCTTTTCGCAACCAAGCCAAGCGTGTCAACGCATACATTTTCTCATACTTATCTGGCCAGTACGCGACGCGACACCTCCCGCACGTTAAGCTCCCTGGCAACGCCGCAAGATGCAACAATCCGGCTGAGGTAGGAATCCAACCTCATTCCACAAGGGAGCCGTCCACTCGATCATGGCGTTCCGCATTCTTTTCGTTTTTGCCGCGCTCTTGACCGGTGCGAATGCTTTCCCGGTGCAGGACCCTGGGCCCGTGAGTTCACCGCAGACCGGCGACCAAAAGCGAGTTCTATTCGACCGCGTCATCGACAATCAGAAAAAAAACGAGGCTGCGCTGAACCTATTCGAACGCCTCGAACGCGTCGAGAGCCGTAAGACTGGCACTGAGACTCCCGATGTCAAAGTCAGCCGTGTGATCCCCGCTGGAGCCGGCACGGACAAGATTGCTATGAAACCCGACGGCCAGCCTATCGATCCTGCCGCTTACCGCGCCGAACTGGAAAAGCTGGAGGGCGCTCTGGTGTGGTCCATTGAAGAGGGCAGGGCTCAGCACGACGCTTACGATAAGCTGGCCAAGAAACAGAAAGAACGCGCCGACCTGATCGAGGCCACCCGCACTGCGTTTCTCTACACCTTTGCTTCCACCGAGCTGCGCGGGGACCACAAACTACTGAAGTACCGCATGGAGCCCAACCCTGCTTATAAACCAACCTCGCGCATGACCGCTATTTTTTCCAAGGTCCGCGGCTTTGTGTGGATTGACGAACCCGCTGCCGAGCTGGCCCGCGTCGAAGTCGAAGTCATCGATGACTTCTCCGTGGGTGGATTCCTCGCCAAAGTCTACAAAGGCAGCCATCTGATGCAGGAGCGCTACGAGATGGCCCCCGGCCTTTGGTTTCCGTCCTACGCCCAATATGATTTCGATGGCCGCAAGCTGTTCATGAGCTTTGCCATTCATGACCGGACGTTTTACTCGCAATACAAACGTGTCGGGCCTCCCAAAGAGGCCCTTTCGGCGATCCGTGCTGAATTAGGCAAGCCCGACTCCGCGCAAGCCGACCGGTAAGCCCTTGGGCGTAAGCTGAGAGTGCTGGTAACCCCCAGCGATGCGCGCTGTTTCGACCGGCGCAATGGGAGGCTTCGCAATGCTCGCTTCCTTGGTATTCACTACGCTTCTTTTGGTTACCTCGTCGACATTGGGCCAGCCTCAGGGAACCAGCCAGAATCCGCAGACCCAGGACACATCGCCCGCCGCTCCACAGCCTCCACCAGGCAAACCGGCCGCAACGAAACCAGCTGTTCGGGTGAAGGTGTGGACCAACGACGATCTGCCAACGACCACCGAAAATGCATCGCGATCGAACGGTCAGAAGAAAGGTTCGAAACCAGATTCCGCGGGAGGCCCGAATTCCAGCTACACCGCCGGGGTAAAAAAGCAACTTGATAAGCTTCAGGATCAGCTTGCTGACACCGAAAAGCAGCTCGCCGGCCTGAAAAGCTTCCAAAACGGCGAAAGTGGTGGCTCCTCAGGCGTCGATTTACACCAGGGCATCAACCGAACCCCCGTGAATCAGCAAATCGCGTCGCTGGAGACCAAGAAAAAACAGTTGGAGGACAAAATTGACGATCTTCTCGACGAGGCCCGCAAAAAAGGCGTCGAACCAGGGCAACTTCGCTAAACCAACACGTCCGGTGCCTCCAGGACGCCAACATGCGCACACCGGCGCTTGAAAAGTGCTTCTAAAATCGGCCTTCAGAGTGCCAAAGGGCCCGCTCACACTGGCGTGGGCCTGTCAACCCCGGCTCTTTTTTCCACTTTTGGGTCGTATTGACAGGGCCGCATCGAAGCACTACCGTTCATACAACAGTATGGCAGTATAGGCGATTTCTGGACGGTCTTGACGATGTGTCCCGCCGACGACAAAGGTGCTATATGAAACGTTTAACTCCAGTCCCGATCGAATGGGCAGAGTATCTCCGCCGGCACGGCCAAACCGGGCCGGGATATCAGGTAGTGTCGGTCACGCTGAAAGATGGCAGGATTTTTGATCAAGTAGTTGCCAGCGAAGGCTGTGTAATTCAGGTGCGTGGTCATAAAGAAGTGCCATTTACGCCCGATCAGGTCGCCTCGATCGCCGTGAACCACCGCCGCTGGAACTTCCGTCAGGAAGATACCGTTCCACCGATGGTTGCCAAGGCCCACGCCTAAAGCAGGCCCCCCTGCTTACTTCTTTCTTAACCTTCGGCATCGCTAGCGACCTGCGGCGTACAGCGGTTACCCCCAAGGCCCAAAGGATTGGTCACGTATAGCGGAGACGCTGCGCCATCGGAGCCGCGACGTAATTCCTCTTAGATCGATCCGGCGAGCCAGCGCTCACTCCTCTTTTCTCATCGCCGACCTTGCCGAGGGGAGTTTTATCAACCTGGTCGTTTCCACACCGCTGTTTCTCATGGTTCACACGTTTCTCACCTGCGGGTAATCAATCCGGGAGCACTGTACCCAATGCAGCCGGAGTTAAATCGCAAGGAGGACCTATGTCCAAGCAGGCAGCAGAGCATCATTCCAAGGCAGCCGAACACCACGAACACGCCGCCCGACATCATCGCGAAGCCGCCAAGCACCACGAATCCGATGATCACCAGTCGGCCGCGCACCACGCCCACACCGCCCAGGGGCATCTTCATCACGCAACGCATCACGCCGCGGAAGCGGCCAAGTCTCACGCCGAGCATCACGGGCAGAACACCCGCGCTGCCGGCGGCCGATAATTGCCGCTTAGGGGGCCTTCCTCGCGCGAAGGATCGGCGGCCTAGGCCGCCAATAGGGGTGTTAGGTACGCCGTGAAGCGGACCCGAAGTAAAGCCATGTTCAGCCAGGGATGATTGCCTTCGCGCATAGAGGTAGGCCGGGCTCATTCCTGGCACCTGTATTTTTCTGGTTCGAAAGTTCGGAGAGCCGCTTGTGTACCCTCGCCGGTCCCTATTTCTCCGAGGTAATTAGCACCCATGGGTAAGCCTTCATGTCCCGGAGTTCTGGCTCCTCCCAGCTGAAACCGGGATGTTCTTTCAAGTGTTTTGCCGCCAGGAAGTCCGTGCCACAAGCGTGTCCCGCTGCGGCCTCAAATTCCATCCTGGCTGCCAGGTCGGAGTCGGTGACTTTATTCTGCGCCGCGCCTTCGGTGGCGAACGGCGGCTCGCTCGCGGAGCCTCGTGGTGAAACCTCGCGATGGCCGCACAGGGTCCGTTCACTGGGCTCATTCTTCCCTGTGAAGCTATCGACGTGGTCGGCCATGAATCGCTCAGCGGATGGAATGTCGATCTTCCCTTTATTCTTGGCCATCAGTTGGTCCCATCGCCGGTGCCGCGAATTAGGGCTGTTGCTCTTATCGTCGACTGCAAAATCGGTCTCCTCGGCAATAAGCTTCCGGTCGATTGGAAAGTTTGAGCCCACGAAGTATCCGTCGGTCTTGCGCTCCAAGGTGACGTTCTTCAGCCCCAACTCCAGGCTGGCGATCTCACCTTTTCGGGTATCCGCAATCAGCCAATCATTTGCGTAGCCGCCGTTGTTTCCATCCTCAAAGATTCGCGCTACATCATCGATGGAAGCCGCATATTGCATCGCCTTGCGGGCCCGCACAAATTCCGGCACCTGCGTAGCGTCGTAACCGTGAAAGGCGCTAATGGTGGTTTCGGTGATAACCATCCCAGCCGAGTTCATCCCGAAGTCGTCACCGCTGTGGATAAATCCCGGCAGGCCATCCATCCGTAAATGGTAGCCGCGCGTCGGTACCACATCGAACACATAGGTCCACCGCGAGCCGTCCAGGTAATTGGTCCAATTGTTGTGCGCGATCACCACTTTTCCGTCTTTGGTGTAGCTTCCGACCGCTACAAACGCGCTGCAATGCTCTGGCGCCGCCACCGTAGCCAGCGATGCGAGGTTGTGGGCCTGATCATAGTGTTCCACGTAATAGCTCCACTCCTGCGAAGCGTTGATTGCCACGATGTCCCACACATCCAGCTTCACGCCTCGCGCGTTTACTCCCGCAACAATGCCCTGCAGCTCCTCACGATATTCCTGCTCGATATGCGGCCACAAAATCGTCTGGGAAGCATCGCGCAAGAACGCCCACTTCTTGCCGATGTCATGTTCCAACTCCAGCTCGAATACCTTTTGCAAATCGGCGATCTCCAGCGCCAACAAATAACCGTGCTGGTAGCCAATCTCCGCTGGCGAGCCTTCCAGATGCACATAGGTCCAACCACTCACCGCCGGCTTCCGGAACCCTCCCTTCATGCGCGGATCCGCCGACGGAGCCCGGGAAGCCGCGAGCCCCACCATGACCAACGCAACGCAGACCCCCGCCATCGCTACCATCGGTCGCATGCGCTTCTCCCGCCCGCCGACTTTTTTTCCGGCAGATATCACCCAGAAACAGTAGCACAGGCTTCGGGGACATACGCCGTCCACCACGCATCTGGCCCTTCGCCGAGATCCAACTTACTTCCAGGAGGCCACCACTCGTGATTTTTCGTTCCGAATCCTGGTTGGTGCTGGCTCACGGCCCACGGCGTTGCCACCGCGCGGCGGAGGCGCCCCAGGCTTGAGGCAGACCAAACCAGTGGCTGAGCACTCTACGGACCACGGCCCCACCAAGAACCCCGGAGTTGAACTCGAGAAGGCTCCGGCGACCACCAAATTTCAATCAGTCCGCGGTGAACAACTTCCCATCCTGCGCATGGGTCTCCCATTCGATGCGCACCACCCAGTCGAAATGCATTCTCTCGTTGGCCAGCCACGCTTCCAGGGCCTCGCGAGTGTCGGCGTGAAACTCTGCGAAGAGCTTGCCTTCCATCATGTTCACCAGCACGCGCTCGGCCCGGGCTGCGTTTCCAGACTGCATGCGTTTGGCTAGCACCTCGGCACCTTGCCGCGTCAGGCAAGCCAGGCTGTGCTGCGTCAGATAGCGGGGCATAAGCTCTCCATCCCAATCCACTTGTCAAAGATAATTATTCCACAGGGCGACCAAAGGTATTCCGAAGGTGTCCAGACGGTAGCCAGGGTGGTTCGCACTTGCGACCACGCGAAATACTGCGGCATCAAACCAGATTTTTCTCCCGGTACAACGCAAAACCCTTGCCGGTGAGTTTGCCAAGTTCGCGAAATAACGCCGGGTCCGGCGAGGTAAAGTTGAAGCAGCTCTTGCCTTGCATCCGTTTTTTCAACTGCGGCGATATGTTCTCAATCAAGCTTGGATCCCAATAGAGCGGCATCAAGTGAAAACTCACATACGCTCTTCCCGATATCACCGCGCCGAAAAACATGGGTCGCCCGCGATAATGCGATCGCGTCTCCAGATAATATCGGCCGCGAGTATCGGCATTGATCTGCAACCGCCGGACAAACGGTGCAAAAACTCGTTTTAACTGTAAAAACGTAGTCGGGAAATCGGCTGCGCGATGCACTGGCTTGGCCGCTGAGGCTCGCGCGGTTACCTGCTTCTTCTTTTTCATCAAGCATCGCTCCAGCCGTTAGGCCGCCGGTTATTCGATTAGGTTTCTTTGCCGGCCACCACTTGTGCGTGCCCTAAGAATGCCACCAGAGACACTCCGCCGACAATATTCCCAATCAGCGTCGGCAGAAAGAAGTGGGTTATGAACCAGCCCCACGATTCGGCTCCGCTTGCCACCAGGTAAAACATCTTATTGGAGCCGGCAATGATGTGATTGAATCCCCCCAGCCCGATCAGATAGGTAATGATGATAATGATGCTGACTCGCGCGGTTTCCGCCCCGGGCAGTAGCCAAACCATCAGAGCGATCAGCCAACCCGCGAAAATGGCCCGGATCATAACCACGCCAAAACTGGCCCCGGCTCCCTCGCGACTTACCTGATCCAGTGCCTGCTGAACCCCCGGGGTAAAAATCGCCAGTTTCGCAACGCACAATGCGAACAGAAATGTTCCCACGAGGTTGCTGGCGAGCACCACGCCCCACAAGCGTAAGACGCTCAGCAGCGTCTTTATGTCCTTGAGCGAAAAAAGCGGCAGGATCACCGTGAGCGTGGTCTCGGTGAACAGCTGCTGCCGCCCCAGCACCACGATCAAGAATCCCACGCTGTACCCTAGCTTGGTGATCAACGGCTTCCAACCGGTGTCCGGCAGATGTGCCGCCAGCAGCGCCTCCGCTACCAGCGAGAACCCCATCGACAACCCGGCAGCCAATCCCGACCATCCCAGCGCCCAGGACGATCTGTTGAGCTCATCCTCTCCCTCGCGGCGAATAGTCTCGTGCACCACGTGCGCGCCGATCTGGGTGCGCTCTTCAATCTGCTCTTCTTCAATGCGTTTGACGGCAGTTGGGGACGGATTGGTTTTTGCTGCTTCCTGGTGTTTCCCGGCGGTCGGCATAGTCGAGTGTGCGCTGGGTACTTGAGGATCGATCGAACCCTGAGCCAGTCCTCGCCGGCGATGCCCTAGAGCATCGTGGCAAACCCGGCAGATGAGTGTAGTCCATCGGCCAAGCCTTGGCGCGGTACTTGTCAATATATAGTGCGACACAAGTACCATTCGCGCTGTACCCCTACATTGTTACTTTCCGTGCAGGGGTTCCGGGGCAATCGTTCAGGGGATTCCGCAGGCACCTCATCGCCGGTGCCAACACTCGCGTCTGGTTCGCAGCTGCTTGGGGGAACTTTGAGATTTTTTCGTCGCACCGCGTTTTTCTGCGTGTTCTTTGCCGCGTGGCTGTTGCTTCCGGCCACGGCGCGCGGTACCGTGCGCACTCGCTTGGTTGTCGGCGCCGATCCCACCCAATGCCCGCAAGCTCAATTCACCAAAATTCAAGACGCCATCAACGCCGCTGAGCCTGGCGACCAGATTTTCATTTGCAAGGGCATCTACCAGGAGCAATTGAAGATCACTAAGTCCTTGGACATCGATGCCGATCGCGGAGCGTTCCTGGTTCCCGCCTTGATGAAGCCTAATACCACTACCCTGGCCACCGGAGATCCAGTTGCCGCCGCCGTGCTCATTACCGATGCAACCAATGTCTGGATCGCCGGCCTCACCGTAGACGGCAGCGGCAATGGAATTGCCGCCTGCTCGCCTCGACTCATCGGGGTTTATTTCCAGAACGCTTCCGGCAACCTGCAACATGTTGCGGTTCGCGACTTCCAGTTAGGCCCAGGCCTGACCGCCTGCCAGAGCGGTACCGGCGTGTTCGTCGAGAGCGGAGGAGGCGCCAGCTCGGAGGTCGAGATCGCCGAGTGCTCCATTCACGATTTTCAGAAGAATGGCATCACCGCCAACGAAGCTGGTACTGAGGTGCGCGTTCACAACAATATCATCACCGGAGCGGGCCCAACTGAAGGCGCCACGCAAAATGGTGTGCAAATCGGATTTGCAGCCACCGGAACCATTCGCAAAAATATCGTAACCAACAATGTCTGGTCCCCGTGCACCGATGCCGCCACTTGCCAATCCATCGCCACCAATATTCTGGTGATGCAGTCGGATGGCGTGCGCGTTTTGGATAACACCGTAGGGGTCAGCCAGGTGGGAATTTTTGTGGTTGGAAATCACTCGGTGGTCACTCGCAACACCGCCTACGGTACCGCCGTCTTCCAGAACGTCCGTATCGAAGGAGACGACAACCGCGTGGAAGAAAATCGCGTCTTCAACGGCAGCGGGTCGGATGTCTTTCTCGGCGGCAACAACAATTCTGTCGAACGCAATGTCATTGCCGAAGCGCCCGTTGGCATCTTGAAGGCCCAAGGATCGACTGGCAATCACCTGGTCGCCAATGAATATTTCAACGTCGGCATCGCCACCCAGGATCCCCCAGCCGATGACACCAGAAAAAAGATAGTGCCAGAACACTAGAATCTTGAAGAACATTCAAGCCGCAAAAATTCTGCATATTTGGAGCGGTCTTTTGACGTTGACACCCCTGGGGGCAGGTGTTAAAAAAACTGCACAACGCCCTCTGGTGGTAAGTTCCTTACCACGTTACGGCTAGTTTCACGCAGAGTGGAGCAGTGGACCGGCCTGGCAGGGTTGGTTCGCGAAGTCGTAGAGGGTTTGCCTGCACCACCCCACCACCCCGGGAGGTGAAAACCCTGTTTTCGCCTCCCTTTTTATTTCCGCTGGCTTATTCCACTGCTGGTTCTGTAAACGGACTCAGCGCATGAAGTTGGGTCGCCACCGCAGCGATAACTCCCTCCACCAGGTCCGATAAGATGGAGTCTGGAACAACCCTTCTGAGGAAGCACAAACCATGTTGGTCGCGAAAAGCATGCCCGCCTTACTGGAAATGAATCGCATCACGGTCATGCGTGGCGATCGGGCCGCTCTCAACGACCTGACTCTGCGCATCGATGCCGGCGAACACGTTTGCATTCTCGGTCCCAATGGCTGTGGCAAATCCACGCTCATCAAAACCATCACGCGCGAATGCTATCCCCTCAGGAAAGAGGATTCATC
>Ga0302324_100001159_pt1 | contig 64845 bp, 63 predicted proteins | sample Palsa_T0_1_FD_201949 | JGI IMG/M metagenome (GOLD analysis project Ga0302324, IMG submission 201949) | Peat permafrost microbial communities from Stordalen Mire near Abisko, Sweden - Palsa_T0_1 | ecosystem: Environmental > Terrestrial > Soil > Palsa > Peat permafrost | place: Sweden: Abisko...
ATCAGTTTACTGGTTGAATTTGGGCTGGCCGGAGTTTTGCACGCCGGCCAAGATGACGTAAAATGTCGATAAGCAGGGGGGCCAAATTAGATGATCGAAGTGGGCCAAGCCGGAGTATCGAACTCATTTCCGCAGTTCGGGCACCTGCGCTGGACCTACGGAAACCTCGCCTCCGGGTCGCAGACCGTCCGCTACGTGGCCTCCCGTTACCTGCTGAGCAACTTGGCGGGAACCGAGGCCGCCTACACCCTGACCCCGGCCGCCAACGCCATTGCCGTCGACGACCCCAGCGGATCGGAGAAAAACTGGGTGTTCAATGCGAGCGGCACGACCTATGCCGGCTTGGTCAGCCAGTTGCAGGAGCGCGCCTATCCCGGCGCCACGCAGGCGGTGCGCCACGAATACTACACCTGGGCCCAGGACTCGAGCACTCTGAACTGTTATGTGGGCACGCTCGAAACAGTGCTGAACGAGGGCCAGACTTACGCCGAAACGACCCAAACCGTCCAGACGCAGGATTCGTATGGCAACGTCCTGACCACGCAGGTGTACGATTACGGGAACCTGAACACGCCCGCCCGCACATATTCCAATACATATCTGTATCAGAACAACACCAACTACAGCTCGCGGTACATCTACAACCGGCTGCTGACCAGCACGCTGACCAGCGCGTCGCCGAATATTACGCTGGCTTCAAACACGTATGACGGTTATACGGTAAGCGCGCCCAACGGCAGCCCGCGCGAGTGGGACATATTGAACGACGGCACCACGTTCAACTACCGCGGCAACGTGACCCAGGCGAACACCCCCGGCCACACGATTCTTACGACCTACGACGCCACCGGTACGGTGACCACGCAGAACGACAACAATGGCCATTCCGTCACCGCCAGCACCTCCTCGCTCACGAACTTCACCCTGCCGGACACGCTGACCCCGAATGGAACGACCTCCTTGCAGACAAACGCGGCCTACAACTCGCCGAATTTCTTCCCCGCATCCGTCGCGGGAGCCGGCCAAACCTTGAACAACGGGAGCTCGGGCACGGCCGCGTACACCAGCTACGACAGCTACGGGCGGGTGGCCTATACCCTGGCGCCTTCCCAAGTGGCCGGGCAGCTAGGCGCCCAAACCAATTACACGTATAGCTACGCTTCAACCGGCTGGACCACCACGGCCACCACCGCAAACAGCGGCGGCGGCAGCCACTTCACCACCACCACGCTGGACGGCGTCGGCCGCACCGCCAGCGTTCTGACGGGCTATAACAGCACCACGAAGGTTTCCGAGGTGGACACCTCCTACGCGCCCTGCGCCTGCTCGCCGCTGGGCAAAATGTCCCACCAATCGCAGCCCTACCTGCCGCCCAACTCCGCGCCGCCCGGCACCACGTATTCCTACGACGCCTTGGGCCGCACCGTCAAGGTGCTCCTGGCCGACGGCGCGAGCTACACCACCTACACCTACCAGGGCAATTTCACCACCATCACCGATCCCGCCGGCAATTGGAAGCAGTACGCCAACGACACCTTCGGAAATCTGGTGACGGTGCTGGAGCCTGACCCCCTGGCGAATCCCCTGTTGACAACCCCGCCCGCCAACCCGCCGGCATATCCGGTCACCACCGCGCCCACCGGCATGCTGCTCACCAGCTACACCTACGATCAGCTCAACCACCTGACCCAGGTGAGCATGCCGCGCAACACCGCCGGCGGCCCGGTAACGCAAACCCGCACCTTCGTCTACACCCCTACCACCTATTCCACGCTGACGCTCCCAGCCCGGTGGCTCACCTCCGCCACCAACCCGGAGAGCGGCACCGTAAGCTATACTTATAACGCGGACGGAACCTTGGCCAGCAAAAAGGATGCCAACAATACCACGGAAACGTACACCTACGACGCCTACCAGCGCCTGACGGCGATCCCCGACCGCCAGCAGACTTTCACCTACGACACCTGCCCAACAACGAACGCCATCGGATGCGTCAGCATGCCGGGCCAACTGATGCAGGCCACCTTCGGCAGCAATGTGGGACCGAACGAGCTCAGTTTCGAATACAACTACGCCTACACGCCGGCGGGAAAGGTGGCCAGCAAAACCCTGCAGATGCAGTCGGCCAACAACCTTAACTGGGCTGACAATCAGGCGTACGCGGCGGTGACCGCCAGTTACGCATACGATAACCAGGGCGCCCTGACCTCTGTGGTATATCCGCCACTGCAGACGTGGCCGACCGGCAGCACACAAACCTTCACGTACACGCTCGACGCAATGGAACGTCCCACGGCCATGACGGACTCCAACAACTACACCTGGGCCACCGGCGTCACCTACAACCCGGCTAACCAAATGACGTTCGACGGGGTTAAGGCCTGGACCTACAACAACCTGCTGCAGGCAACCCAGGCAGGACATATGACCTACAACTACTCGGCCAGCAAGAACAACGGCCAGATTACCTCCAGCGTGGATGCGGTCACCGGCGAAACCATCACCTATCAATACGATCTGTTGAAGCGCTTGGAGTCGGCGTCGGGCAAGAATTGGGGAGAGACGTACACCTACGATGGATTTGGGAACATGACCCAGATGGCGCCTACAGGTACCGCCGGGGCGCCCAGCCTGAGCGCAACCGTAAACGCCGCCACGAACCGCCTGACGCCGAGCGGAGCGCAGTACGACAATAAAGGGAACCTGCTGACAGGGTTCCCGGGCATCGAACTGGTGTACGACTTGGCGAACCGGGTATCCGAAGTGATGGAGGGCGCCGGGAACTCCTACTATGGTTACGACTCGGACAACCGCCGCATCTACTACCGGAACACCAGCAACAACGAGACGATCTATTTCTACGGAGCGGACGGGAAGAAGCTGGCCACCTACACGTATACAATCATCCAGTATCAGACGCAGGACGACCCTGAGATCCAGTTGATGGAGCAGAGCAAAAATGTATACTTCGCTGGGTTGACGCTGACCGAGGAGGGCAACTCGGTCTCGACGGACCGGCTGGGGTCCGTGCGCTCAGGCGGCCCCGGCGGTTTGGGCTATCAGGCGGAATATCCGTACGGCGTGGAATACACGGTGACGGCAAACGACCGGGAAAAGTACGCCACCTACACGCGCGACAGCCTGACAGGCTTCGACTATGCGATGAACCGGTATTACGCTAGCCAATGGGGTCGGTTCCTGTCGCCCGACCCATACGGCAGCAGCGTAAAGTTGGGCAGTCCGCAAACCTGGAACAGGTAGTACGTGAACGGCGATCCCATAAATGGCAACGACCCGTTTGGCCTGTGCACAATCGAGTACACTGCCCTGCTAACCGGGCCTTCCGCACAGTGCAACACCGCCGCCGCCACCGCGTGGGGGACCCCAATCAACGGGAACGACCAGTCGGCCGGGGGCATCGACACATTTAGCACCTTCGCGGGTACCGGCCTCTCGCAAGGCATCGCCATCACGCAGGTAGACCTAGCCGCGTGGGGTGAGACCGTCTACGCGCAAGGCGTGAATCAGGACTTCTGGACGGGCGTGCTCTCCTCGATGTCCGTTAACAGCAAGAACTACGGGATACCCGGCTCCACAGTCGTCACGGACATCGTCGCCATGAGCGGAGGCGTGTTGGGGCAAGTGCCAGCCTCAAACCCATTTTTCGGAGGCATGCCATACCTCGTGGGGCTGCTGCTGAGTCAGCCCCCCCAGCCCTTCGTCGGCGGGTCCCTGGTGCCGCCATTCGCGCCCAACCCGACCCAACCGACATGCGAGAAGGGCTATCATCCCGACCCAACAGGCGGCGTAGGCAATTACCAATGCGTGGCAAACCCGGGCCCGCCGCCGCCCACGTCGCCCACGCCGCCCATCGCTATTCTGCCGCCTACCCGGATTCTGCCACCTCCGCGGCCCATCGGGACTCCCTTACCCGACTAACGATCAATGCGGGAACACTGTATCAGACGAGCACAGGCATCGGCCCGCGGCCACACGGACGGCCGCGACGCGCAACAGGAGCCAGCCCGCGCGGGGGCCGCCTGCGGCACGGCGCTAGCCGTCCGCCCAAGCCGGTGGAACCAGCCGCAGGCATATGAAAAGCGGAGATTGAAACGATGCGCCGTTTCGGATTAGCCCTGCTACTGATCTTAGCCCATCTTCCCGTTGTGGGAACCGCACCGGCGCCCGGTGAATCCCTTCGCCAGCTTCGGTTCAGTCCGGACGGACGATACATTCTGGCGCAGGACGACGCTGAGGTCGCGGTGCTTACCGCGCACCCGTTCTCCGTACTGTTCCGAATCGCTGCCGAAAACGCCACCGAGGCCCAATTCACCCCAGACTCGCAGCAGGTGGTATTTGTAAGCTCAGTTACTCGCGTGAGCCCCCAGGCAATTGCGTACAAAGATTCCGTGGCCCACGCCGAGCGCTGGAGTATGACCGATAGGCTCCGCGTAGGCTACCAAGAGATCAAGATGCTTCCGTGCGGCACAGAGGCGCTGTCGCCGGACGGGCATGTCCTGGCATGCGACGATTTTGAGGGCACGCTTCGGCTGATTGATGTCGACACCACAGCGACGATTTTTGAGAAACAGCAATTCGTTAAGCTGGTTCCGCAGTACAATTTCCTTCCACATGGGACGATCGATTTACCGAACGGTCGCTATCTAGGCGACCGCGGAGAAGCCATCATAAGTTACTCACCCGACAGCCGCTTCGTTGTCGTGTGCCCATCGGGCGGCGAGGGCAAGCAGGTGGGTTACGACTTGCGTGAGAGGCACGTCTTGCCCCTGCGAGGGCATCTGAGTCTTAACACGAACATAGCGTTCATCGCGCCTGGGCGCCTGTTGGTCCCACAGTCCGGCGTACCGTCCAAGGGCTTCAAGAGAGCACTCCTCGTGGCCTTCCCGTCCGGGAGAGTCCTGTCCAAGCCCAGGATTCCTCTGGGACCCCTGTTCCCCGCAGCGGATACCGGCTTCGTCCTAATCCGCCCCTTCGGCAAGAAGGCAGACCCTGACAAGGCCGCCACGCGGGTTGCCGCCGTTGAACTCAGCAGCGGGGAAGTCATTATCAGCGACACACCACTGATGGACGTGTTTGGGCGTTATTATGTCGCCGGACCCTCCGGCGGCGAAATTGGACTGTACGAACGCGGCAAAGGCCTTCAGGCCACCGTAGCTCTCCACGCGAAGTGACGAACAATAGCGTAAAAGGAAGCAACCCGCCACAAGGGCCGCGCCAAGCCCAGCGGCGTCGGAGGCGGCAAAGAGCGATCCCCGCAATCGCACCGAGGAGTGGCGGCTTCCGCCTTCCGCGGAGCGTGCAAGCTGCCCTCATTGCCGGGCTGGTCCTGCTAGCGACGCTCCCGGCCGCCCGAAACGCCTTCGTCAGCCTCGATGACGGGCTGTACCTCACTAACATCTCCGCCGTAAGCGGCCTCACCCTCCGCGGCATGGCATTCGCCTTCACATCGGTATCCACGCTCTACTGGCACCCCCTCACCTGGCTCAGCCACGAAGTGGACGCCGGCCTGTTCGGCGCGAACCCGGCCGGGCATCACCTCACCAGCGTCCTCCTGCATGCAATCGCAGCCGGACTGCTGTTCCTCCTCCTGCGCAGGCTTGGCGCAGGCGTCTGGGGCGCGGCAGGCGGCGCACTGCTCTGGGCGCTCCATCCGCTCCGCGTCGAATCGTTCGCCTGGGTGGCGGAGCGCAAGGACGTGCTGTGCGCCCTCTTCTTCATCGCCACGGTTCTGGCGTATCTGCGCTACGCCGGGCGCCCGTCGGGGCGCCGCTACGCGGCATGGATCGGCCTCGGGGCCCTGGCGCTGATGTCGAAGCCGGTGGCCGTGTGCCTCGCGCCAATCCTGTTGCTTCTCGATTACTGGCCGCTCCGCCGGGAGAGCGGCCTCGTGCAACTGCTGAAAGAGAAGCTCCCGCTGCTCGGCATGACCGCGGCGGTCATGGCCCTCACTGTGTATGGCCAGAAGGTCTCCGGCTCCATGTCGCACCTGGCGGACGTGCCGCTCCGCATCCGGCTGGCGAACGCGCCCATCTCCTACGCGCGCTACATCGGCAAGATGCTCTGCCCGGTGAACCTCTCCTGCTTCTACGCTTACGATAGGCATCCCGCCGAAGCCTGGGTGGCGCCCTCCGCAATCGGACTCAGCGCCGTCAGCGTCCTGGCGGTCTGGCAGCGGCGTCGCAGACCCTGGCTGCTGGTGGGGTGGTTGTGGTTCCTTATCGCGCTGCTGCCGAATATCGGACTTCTGCAGGCGGGCAGGCAATCAATCGCCGACCGATTCACAAACCTCGCCATGATCGGAGTCGCGATCGCGGCGGTCTTTACCGTTTCCGAGGGCGGGTACGAGCCATTCCCGGAGAAGAGCAGCCGCGGTGTCGGCCTGCGCCACGCTTGCCGTATTGGCCGCGCTCACCATGCGGCAAATTGGTTTCTGGCACGACAGCGTGCGGCTCTGCGAGCATGCGATTTCCGTGGAAGATGGCGATTACGTGCGCGCCCTTCTGGGAGCAACCCTGATCGCGGAGTACCGTTATGCGGAAGCGGAGCCGCACCTTCAGTTGGCTGTCCGGTTCGCGCCGGAACGCGCCGAGCACCACAACAATCTTGCGAATGTTCTGCTGCACACCGGCCAGTTCGATCGGGCCGCCGCGGAGCAGTCCATCGCGCTGCGCCTCGCGCCGAACGATATCTCTGTGGCCGAAACCATGGGTAGAATCCTCTTCCAGCAGGCGAACTACGGCGGCGCCTTGCAACAATTCAGCCACGCCGTGGAAGTGGGCGCCGATAAGGCTGCCGTAGCGACCGCGCTCAACGACATGGGAGCGTCCGTAGCTTCCCGAGGACAACCCAGCGATGCGGAGCCGCTCATCCGGAACGCTATCGAGCTCAATCCGTCGCTGGTGCAAGCCTGGCGGAACTTGGTGCTCGTCCTCGCGGATCAGGGACGCCGGGACGACGCGGCCAAGGCCCTCCAAGACGCCATCCAAGCAACCGGGCTGCAGCCGCAATATGAGGATCTGTCCTCTCCACCGCAGTGACCAAGCCCCCCCGGTCACCACCAAAGCAAATAATTCCCGCCGCGTCGATCCCTCGCCTATTCAGTCACCTGCAAGCCCTTCCCCGCTCCCAACCCCCGGCCGCGAACCACCGGCATGCTAAGGTGAAATCGAAGGCATCCAAGCCTGCCACCTTCCTGCGTCTCGTGGAATTCCCTCTACTCGATCTTTGAAATCCGAATATTCATCCGCTGCGCTCGCCCGCGCGAACCCCGCCGCGGAGCCAGCCCATTGATTCTACTAGCCAAATTGGTTTCGTTTGGCACATTTGCAAAACGCCCCCGCCCCGCACCCGAAGCACAATCGCGCACAACCATGCTCAAGGCGCTGCCCGCATCCGGAAACGGACAAACACATTGCCTCCCACCGGATGGTCGCCATAATAAATCTTGATCGCCCCAGGCAACGAATACGCGCTGAAGTTGACGCCCACCCCCGTCTGCACGTGCCGGAACACCTCGATGTCGCGCGTGTAGCCAATCGTATATGCGCCGATCCGGAAAGTGCTTCCGTAAAGCACATCGATCTGCTGCGCAAGATCCGGCTGGTCGCTGAACAGGTCGTCTTTATCCACCATCTCAAACCGGCCCGTAATCCAATTCTTGCGTCGAATCGGCACCACGGATTCCGCCAGGTATGCGTTCGAATTGCGGAACGTGGCGGTGCTGTGGTCCCGCCCCCAAATCAGGCTCGACGACCACGCCCCGCCGCTCATCGGTCGGCTGTACGAAAGCGACGCAGTCATGCGCACCTGGTCCCCCGGCTCCAGCGCTTCGGGGTGCGCGAGCCTGCCCGCCGAAAACTGCGCCGCCCAATTCTCCGACGGGAAAAACCACAGCCGCGTGGACCACGAGTCGATCGGGCCGGCCTGAATAATCCAACGGTTCTCGCCCGGCTCCGCGCCGTGGAATCCGCTGGCTTCCAGCTTGATCTTCTTGTGCGAGATTCCCAGCGTCACCACGTCGTCGGCGATGTGCGTGGAATCCTGCCAATGATGCGAGATGGGCGCTTCGGGCAACTCCTCGGCCGAGGCGCGATGCGGATACGCCACCGGCCCCAGCGCCGGGTCGCCCACGGGCGCCACGTAGGCATCCAGCATGGTGTCTTCGCCGAGCTGATACACATAGTGAAATCCCAGCGCCATGATGAAATTGTGCGGGTGCTGCGCGTCGGTCAACGGCACGCCGTACGCGGTCTCGCCAGTCTGAAAGAGCAGCGGATAGCGGCGGTCCGTGATGGTGGCGGGTTCCAGGCTCAGCATCAATACCGATTCGAACGCGCCCTTCGCGCCGGCGCGGTGCTCTGCGGTGGCCATGAACCAGTTCGTGGAGTACAGCTTGTCGCCGCCGCGCGGGCCGGACTGCTGGATGTCGGACACGAAAGCCGTTCCCATGAACGTGGCGTTCCAGCTTCCGAACTGCGTCATCAGCATGGGCATCGGCCATGCCGCGGGGTTCGCGGATGTGCCCGAAGCCAGGCCCATGAGAGACATTTCCGCCGGGTTCATCTCCTGCGCCGCCAATGGAACAACACTAACGATGCAAATAAGACAAAGCTTCTTCATGCAAATCATGGCTCTCCTCAACTTGTGGGGCGGGCGTCCACGCCTGCAGCGGGTCTCCAGACCCGCTGCCTTGAATAGCACAGCTTCAAATGCGGAGAAGCACCGACGAAATGCCAATCAAACCAGGTGGAGACGGGGCAGGTAAGTTCCGCGCGCGCCCGCGGGAAACACAAGGGAGCATCGCCTGTGAAGAAGCTTTTGCGCATTCGAACGAAACCGCCGGCGCGGCGAGATGCGCTGCCGGAGACGCCTCGCGCGAGACCACACAATGCGAACAAGGCGCGGGGCTTTCGTTTCCTGAATCGGAGTGCCGATGACAAGGAGGCGCACTGTCGGAGTTGCGTTCTCCGCAGAACCCCGCGCATTGCACTCTGGCGAGCACCAGCGCAAGAGCGAACCAAACCATCGGCTTCGCGTGCATCCCGTTGACGAACAGGATACCATGACAAAGTCGCACATGCACCGCCGCGCGTTCCTCCAATCGGCCGCTCTGGCCCCCGCTGCCCTCGGTATCTGTCGCGGCGCTGCAGTCCGCCCCACCATCCGCATCGAAGAAGTCCGGTTCTCCTACGAAGACTTCCGCTACCGGACGCCTTACCGCTTCGGCGCGCAAACGGTGGACCGCGTCACGCTGCTGAACGTGGATTGCACGGTCCGCACCGGCGCCGGCCGCATAGCGCGCGGCTTCGGGTCGATGACCATGGGCAACGCCTGGTCCTTCCCGTCGCAAACCATGTCCTACGATACGACCCTCGGCGCAATGAAGGCTCTGGCGGCGCGCATCGCTCGCATCACCGGCGGCTATCCGGATCAAGGCCATCCGGTGGATATCAACTGCGCACTGGAACCCGAGTATCTCAAGGCCGCCGCCGAGGTCTCCCGGGATCTGCAGCTTGCCGAACCGATTCCCAAGCTATGCACGCTGGTTACCGCCAGCCCGTTCGATGCCGCCATCCACGACGCCTACGGCAAGGCGCTGGGGGTGAGCAGTTATCTGACTTACGGCAGCGATTCCATGCCTTACGATCTTTCGCACTACTTAGGCGCGGATTATAAGGGCGAGTATCTGAGCCGCTATGTGCTGCCCAAGCCCGCGCCGCGCATGGCCTTGTATCATTCGGTGGGCGCATCGGACCCGATTGTGGCATCCGACATTCGCACCCGCATCGCCGACGGGCTGCCGGAAACGCTGCCAGAGTGGATCCGCTACAACGGATTGCGCCGCATCAAGATCAAGCTGGCGGGCAACGATCTCGCATGGGACCTCGCGCGAGTAGTCGACATCGACCGCGCCACCACGGAGACGCAACGGGAACGCCATGTCGCGGAATGGTTCTATTCGCTGGATTTCAACGAGCAGTGTCCCAACGTGGCCTACCTGCTGGAATTCCTCAGGCGGCTGAAGGAGCGCACCGCGGCGGGCTTCGAGCGGATTCAATACGTCGAGCAGCCCACCGCGCGCGACCTGCGGGCGGATCGCGCCAACGTGATGCATGCCGCGGCCAAGCTGCGGCCGGTGGTAATCGACGAATCGCTCACCGATCTCGAGAGCCTGATGCTGGCGCGCGAAATGGGTTACTCCGGTGCGGCGCTCAAAGCCTGCAAAGGGCAGAGCCAGGTGCTGCTGATGGCTGCCGCCGCGCAGAAGCACAAGATGTTCCTGTGCGTGCAGGATCTGACTTGTCCCGGCGCGTCGCTGATCCATTCGGCGGGCCTGGCGGCGCACATTCCGGGAGTGGCGGCGATCGAAGCCAACGCGCGCGAGTATGTGCCCGCGGCGAACCAGCCGTGGGAAGACAGGTTTCCCGGCATCTTCAAAGTGCGCGACGGCATACTGGATACTTCCGCGCTGGACCGGCCGGGACTCGGCGCGGTCTGACGCACCGTGGGGCGGGCGTCCACGCCTGCGGCGGGGTCTCCAGACCCGCCCCGCGTGCGGCGCACGGGCCGGGGAACGTCTCAATTCCAGACAGTTTTCTCCGATTGATGCAACCGCTCCAGCCGCCAACCCGTGAGCCCGCGCACGCGCATTGAAAACGGGGAAGATACGGGCTTGGTCACACGCTTGCTTTGGCCCGAACCGTGCGCTTGTCTGTCTAGCAACGCATGCCGCCGTCCAAACCCTCTCGCATCCTCCCCTGGCTCCCTTCCATGACGGATGCAGCCTTTGTGATGCCGTTGATTTTCCTGTTCTGCGGCATGCACGGCGCGCAGACGCTGTTGGGAGACGGCGACACCGGCTGGCACCTGCGCACCGGGGAATGGATCCTGGCGCATGGGCGCGTGCCGGACCGCGATATCTTCTCCTTTACCCGGTCCGGGCAACCGTGGTTCGCCTGGGAGTGGCTGTGGGATGTGCTGTTCGGCTGGCTGCATCTGCATTTCGGTATGGCTGCCGTGGTGCTGGCCAGCAGCCTGGTCCTGGCGCTGACTTTCGCCTTGCTGTTCCGCATGGCGCGGCGGCATAGCGACGCCTTGGTGGCACTGGCCCTGACGCTGGTGGCGGCAGCCGGCTCGGCCGGGCACTGGCTGGCGCGTCCGCACCTGTTCACCATGTTGTTCACGGTGATCTTCTACTCGATTCTGGAGCGCACCAGCCGCGAGTGCGGCGGCATGCGGCGATTGTGGCTGCTGCCGCCGCTGATGCTGCTGTGGACCAATCTGCATGGCGGCTTCTTCGTCGGCATCCTGTTGATCGCCGCCTACGCGGCCGGGCAGTTCGCCGTGCTGCTGCGCGAGACCGGCGCAGACCAGCGCCGCCAGGCGCTCCGGCGCGGGCGCCGTTATCTGCTCACGGCCGCCGGTTGCGGCCTGGCGACATTCGCCAATCCATATGGCTACCGGCTGCATGCGCATATCTTCGCATATCTGGCGGATGGATTCTTGCGCGGCAACATCATGGAATTCCAGTCCCTGAACTTTCAGACCGGGCAAGCGCGTTATTTCGAGATCCTGCTGGCGGCGGGCGCGGCCGCGGCATTCTGGCGCCTGCGGCGGGGCCGGCTGGTCTGGCCGCTGCTGTTCGCGGTGTGGGCGCATCTGGCGCTCTATTCCGCGCGCAACGTGGAGATCTTCGTGCTGCTGGCGGCCGTTCCGGCGGCTGAAATGGTGTCGGAGGGCCTGCGGAGAGTGCCCGCCATAAGGCTGGCCGGGTGGCTGCGGCGGGGGCTCCACGGCTTGGCGGACTTCACCCGGGAATGGAACGCCTTCGATGGCGGCCGGCGCTGGCACGCCGCGAGCGCCGTGGCGATGCTGGCGCTGGCGGCGCTGGTCTATGCTCCGCGGCCGCCTCCCGCCTTCCGCGCCGCTTACGATCCCAAAGCCTTTCCGGTGGCCGCCGCGGGCCAACTGGAGAAAGACGGCCTCTACGGCGGCGTCTTCACCGAAGATCTCTGGGGCGGTTACCTGATCTACCGCGAGTATCCCCGCGGCCGTGTTTTCATCGACGGCCGCAGCGACTTCTACGGCGCGGATTTCGCCCGCAAGTACATGCAGGCCATGGGCGCGCAAGCAGGCTGGGAGCGGTATCTGAGCCGCTACGGCGTGGGCACCGTGCTGTTGCCTCCGGACGCTCCATTGGCCGGCGCGCTGCGGCAATCCGGCGCCTGGCATCTGGTCTACGACGATGGCGTGGCCCTCATATTCCGGCCGGTGCGAGCGGCGCCGCCGCCGTTGCAGCAGGCCTTCGCGGCTTCTCCGGGGGCGGAGCTCAATCCGTAATCGCTTAGCTGAAGGACAAACAACTATGACGGCGTTTTGGAAACAACTTTGGCGCGACGACCGGGGCCAGGACCTGATTGAATACACCCTGGTACTGGCCTTCGTGGCGCTGGCTTCCGCGGCCCTGTTCGGGAGCGCCGGGCGCAGCGTCAATACCGTCTGGTCGAAGGCCGGTTCGCAATTGAGCGTGGCGGCGGGATCCTAGCGTCCGGCCTATCGCTTCGCCACCCACGTGCCGATATAAGAAGTTGAAGCACACCGGGAGAGGTTTTGAGTAGCCCGGAGAAGAGGATCGGGCCAGGGATCCGGCGAGAGGATGCGGCCCATAAGTGAAGCATGAATCAACGACTCATTTCCGTTCTGGCTTTTGCGTTTATTGTTTCCGCCGGCGCCAGCCTGTTGCTGTACCGGCTCTTATCCAAGCGCATGACCACGCAGCCGCCCGCATCCGCCAAACTCATCCTGGCCGCGCGGGCCTTGGAACCGGGCACCCTCGTCAAGGACGCGGATCTCCGCGTGGGAGATTGGAGCGGCGCCATACCCGCGGGCGCCCTGCAGAAGAAAGAGGATATTGTGGGGCGCGGCGTCATCTCTCCCATCTTTGCGAGCGAGCCCATCGTGGAAACCCGCTTGGCCCTCAAGGGCGGAGGCGCGGGCCTGGCGGCACTGATCCCCATAGGCATGCGCGCGGTGGCGGTGCGGGTGAATGAAATCGCGGACGTGGCCGGCTTTGTGGTGCCCGGCATGCGCGTGGACGTGCTGGTGTCCGGCAGTCCGCCCGGCGCGGCCGCGATGGGCGGCGTGACCAAGACCATCCTGCAAGACGTGCAGGTGCTCTCCGCCGGGCAGAACTTCCAGAAGGATGCCGAAGGCAAGCCCGTCTCCGTGCCGGTGGTCAACCTGTTGGTTACGCCGGAGCAGGCGGAAATGTTGAGTGTGGCCAGCACCCAGACCAGCATCCAACTGGTGCTGCGCAATCCGCTGGATACCGACATCGCCAAAACCACCGGCAGCGCCGTGGCGCAATTGTTCCGTCCGGGCGCGCCGCTCGCGTGGGACGCCAAACCGGCGCCGGTCATGCAGACGCAAGCGGCCCCCATGCGGGCTATGCCTGTGCCCGCGGCATTGCCTCCGGCTCCCAAGCCGCGCGTGGTTGAAGTGATCAACGGCATCAAGCGGACGGAAACCCAGTTCGCGGCGCAGGGGGAGGCCAGACCATGACCCGGCACGGTGTTTGGCTGGCGGCTTTCGCGCTGCGGCTGGCGCTGCCCGCGGCATGCGCCGTCGATGCGGGCCCTGTGGACCTGGCGGTTACGGTGGGCAAGTCGCTCGTGTTGGACACTCCCGCGGACCTGCGGCGCGTCTCGGTGGCCAATGGCGACCTCGCCGAGGCCCTGGCGGTGAATCCGCGCGAGGTATTGATCAACGGCAAAGCGCCGGGTGAGACCTCCGTGATTCTGTGGCAACAGGATGGCGCGCGCACCCTGTACAACCTGACCGTGCGCCAGAGCACGGCCCGCATCGAAGCCGTCCAGCGGCAGCTCAAGCGCGGACTGCCGGACCAGGACGTCAGCCTCGACTTCGAGAACGACACGGTTTTTCTGCGGGGCACCGTGCAGGATCTTTCGAGCGCCGAGCGCGCCGCCGGCATGGCGGCCACGCTGGGCAAAGTAGTGAACCTGCTGCGCGTCGAAGTGCCCCCGGCCGAACCCCAGATCCTGCTCCACGTGCGGTTCGCCGATGTGGACCGCTCGGCCACCACCTCGTTCGGCTTCAACCTGTTGAGCACCGGCGGGAAAACGCTGGGGCAAATCACCACCGGCCAGTTCGGGCCGGCCTCGCCCACGATTTCGGGCAATGCCGTGCAATTTACGCTCTCCGATGCGCTCAACATATTCCTGTTTCGCTCGGATTTGAATCTGGGCGCCCTCATCCAGGCGTTGGAAGCCAGGAACCTGATACAGACTTTGGCCGAGCCGAACATACTGGCGGTCAATGGCAAGACTGCCAGCTTCGTGTCCGGCGGCGAGTTCCCGTTTCCGGTGGTGCAAGGCGGCGCGGCGTCCGGCTCCGTCACCATTCAGTTCCGCGAATACGGCATACGCATCGCCTTTCTGCCGGTGGTGACGCCGCGCGGCACAATCCGCCTGCAAGTGGCCCCGGAGGTCAGTTCGCTGGATTATTCCAACGCGCTGCAATTCGAGGGCTACACTATCCCCGCGCTAGCCACCCGGAAGGTGCAGACGCAAGTCGAGCTGGAGAGCGGCCAGAGCTTCGTGATTGCGGGCCTGCTGGACAACACCATTACCGACAGCCTCAACAAGATTCCCGGCATCGGCGACATACCTTTGTTGGGGAAGCTCTTCCAAAGCCGTTCGCGCACGCGCAGCAACTCGGAGTTGATGATTCTGGTGACGCCGGAGCTGGTGCGGCCGATTCCAGCCGGCGCGGCGCGGCCGGACGTCCACATGCCCGAGGAATTCCTGCCGGGTACCGCCACGGCCGCCCCCCGGACTCCCGGCGCGTCGGTGACCGGTGCGGTTCCGCGTCCGGCGGCCAGAAAGGACATACCGGTCGAGGAGATGCAGGAGATCGAGAAACAAAAGGCGGCTGCCCAGGCGTTACCGCAGGCCAGTGCGGGGCAGGGGAGCGCGACCGGGGGAATACACTAATGGCCTCCCTGATTGTGGAACAGAACACATCCAAAGCCCCCGCCACTCCCACCACCGTGGGGGTGGCGATTGCGGCGCCCGAACTGTGGGATACCGCGCAAGCCGCGCTGCGCGGCTTGGCCGTGCGCGTGGTCCTGGAACAACGCGACCTCCGGAACTGGCCCTCGCTGATCGAACGATTGGAGTTTCTGCGGCCGGAAGTGGTGCTGCTGGACATCACCGAACTGCCGCTGCCGCTTGAGGAAGCGGTACGCGGCGTGCGCGCCGCCTTGCCCGATGCCATGCTGGTGGCGCTCGACACCACGGCCAAACCGGATACCATTATGGCCGCCATGCGGGCCGGCGCGAACGAGTTTCTGTACCCTCCGCTGGGCGAGCATCTCCGGAGGGCGGTCGCGCGCCGGGCCACGGTCCTCGCCAAGCCGCGGGAGGATAGCCGCCCGCCGGGCAAGGTCCTGGGATTCCTCTCGGCCAAAGGCGGCAGCGGCGCCACCACCATTGCCTGCCATCTGGCGGCCGAACTGGGGCGCCTCGGCGCGCCGCGGGCGGAGCGCTGCCTGCTGGCCGATCTGGACTTGCAATCGGGAGTGGTGGGCTTCCTGATGAAAGTCAAGTCGCCCTACTCGGTTCTGGATGCGGTGCAAAATCTGTATCGGCTGGATGTGAGCTACTGGAACGCCTTGGTGTCGGCCGAGTGGCCCGGTTTGGATATCGTCGCGGCGCCCGCCGAATATCTTCCCAAGGATCCCGTTGCCGCGGAATCTCTAGCCAAGGTCGTCGCGTTTGTGCGTCAGAATTACGCCTGGACGATCCTCGACCTGGGCTGCGTACTGAATCCGGCCACCATCGCGCTATTCGATGAAATCGACGAAATATACCTAGTCACCACCCTGGAAGTGCCCTCGCTGCACCAGGCCAAGCAGGCGGTCCAGACGCTGACTAACGCCGGTTTTGGGAACCGGCTGCGCATTGTCCTGAACCGCGCTCCGCAGCGGCCGGACGTCACCGCCGAGGAGCTGGAGCGCATTCTGGGTATGCCCATCGACACCACGCTGCCCAACGACTATTACGCGCTCTACGACGCTTTTTGCAAGGGCAAGCTGTTGCCGCCCGGCAGCCGCCTGAGCCGCCAGTTGTCGGGCTTCGCCATGCGTCTGGAGGGCGCGCCCGTAGAGAAGGGCAAGCGCCGGTTCGGCCTGTTCGGATAAAGGAACTCACTGATGGGTAACGGATGGAACGCCTCGCCGCAAGCCACGGCGGAATCGGGATGGGTGGCGCGGCTTTTCCAAGCGGAAGCCGCCACGCCGGAGTATCAGCAACTGAAATTTGCGCTGCATCAACAGTTGCTGGAACGCCTCAACCTGGAAGCGCTGTCCTCCATTCCGGGTGAGCGCGCGCGCCTGGAGATCCGCACGGCGCTGGTGCGGCTGGTGGACCAGGAGAAGACTCCGCTCAGCCGGACGGACAAGGACCGGGTGGTCGAAGAAGTCCTCGACGAAGTTTTCGGGCTGGGCCCGCTGGAGCCGCTGCTGCAGGATGCCACGATCTCCGATATCCTGGTGACCACCCCCTACCTGGTGTACGTGGAGCGGGCCGGCAAACTGTACCGCACGCCCGTGCAGTTCAAGGACAACGCCCACCTGCTGCGCATCATCGAGAAAATAGTGGCGCAAGTGGGCCGGCGAGTGGACGAATCCACGCCCCTGGTGGACGCGCGGCTGCCGGACGGATCGCGCGTGAACGCCGCCATACCGCCAGTGGCGGTGGATGGGCCGCTGCTGTCGATCCGGCGCTTCGGGCGGCACGCGCTGCGCCCCGAGGATCTGGTGCGCAGCCTGACCATGACCGAGAGCATGCGCCTGACCCTGGAATACTGCGTCAAGGCCCGCCTGAATATCCTGATCAGCGGCGGCACCGGCTCGGGCAAGACCACGTTGCTGAACGTGCTCTCCACCTATATCCCGGAGGACGAACGCATCGTGACCATCGAAGACGCGGCCGAGCTGCGCATGCAGCAGACGCACGTGGCGCGCATGGAAACGCGCCCGCCCAACATCGAAGGCACGGGCGCCATCCGCATCCGGGAACTGGTCATCAACGCGCTCCGCATGCGCCCGGACCGCATCATCGTGGGTGAGGTGCGCGGCGAGGAGGCCCTGGACATGCTGCAAGCCATGAATACGGGCCACGACGGCTCTCTCACTACGGTCCACGCCAACAGCCCGCGCGATGCGGTGGGACGGCTGGAGGTGATGGTGGGGATGGCCAACGCCAACATGGGCGTGCGCTCCATCCGGCAACAGGTGGCCTCCGCGGTGGATCTGTTCGTGCAGGTGTCGCGTTTCAGCGACGGCACCCGCAAGGTCACCCACGTGACGGAAGTCACCGGCATGGAAGGCGAGTTGGTGACCCTGCAAGACCTGTTTGTGTTCGAAAAGAAGGGTCTCACGGAAAAGGGGCAGGTACGGGGTTGCTTCCGGGCCACCGGCATCCGGCCCAAGTTCCACGAGCGGCTGGCCGCCTGCGGTTTGGTGCTGCCCGCCAGCTTATTGACGAGCTACCAGGAGGTGGGCTAGCCGTGCGCGCCTTCCTTCCGTTGTTTCTGGCCTTGTTCACCTTTGCGCTGCTCTCCATCGCCATCGGGCTGAAGTTCTATCAATGGTGGCGCAAGCGCGAGATGTCGGCCATGCTGCGCACCGCCGCGGACGATCCCCTGCCCGGAGGCGCCCAGTTGCTGCGGAAATTGAGCGGCAAACGGCCGAAAATGGAGGTCTGGCTGGAGCGCATGGCCCTGCTGGAGAAGACCAAGAAGCTGATCCAGCAGGCCGGCATGGATTGGACACCCCGCGGATTGACCCTGGGGATGGCCGGCGGGGTGGTGGGAGCCATGGCCTTGGCCCGGCTGCTGCCGTCCCTGTTCGTCTATCCGGGCACCACCGCCGCGCTGGCCGCGCTGCTGGCCGCGTCGCCCTACCTCTACCTCCGCCGCAAGCGCACGCGCCGGTCGGCGGCCTTCGAAGAGCAGTTTCCCGAGGCGCTCGACTTTCTGGCGCGCTCCATGCGGGCCGGCCACGCTTTCACCATCAGTCTGCGCATGGCCAGCGAGGATATGCCCGACCCGCTGGGGCTGGAGTTCCGCACGCTGTTCAACGAGCAGAATCTCGGCGCGCCGCTGGATACGGCGCTCTATAACCTGGCGGATCGGATTCCCCTGCTGGATGTGCGTTTCTTCGTGTCGGCGGTGATCCTGCAAAAACAAACCGGCGGCAACCTGGGCGAGATCCTCACCCGTTTGGGGCAGGTCATCCGCCAACGGTTCCAGTTGAAGGGCCAGGTCAAGGCTGCCAGCGCGCACGGCCGGATCACGGCGCTGGTGCTCACGATTCTGCCGGCGGCCACTTGTATCCTCATGATCATGGCGGCGCCGGCCTATCTGAAGTCGATGTTCGACGATCCGGACGGCAAGAAGCTCATTGCGGGATCCATTGTGGGCCAGATCGTGGGCCAGTTGGTGATCCGCAAGATCATCAAGATCAAGGTTTAGGGCAAAGATTGGACTATGGCTTTACTGGTTTCGGTGGCGCTGTTCGGATTGCTGGCGACGGCCCTCACCGCCTATGGCTACGGCCGTTATGCCAAGCCGGCCCGGCTCCTGCGGCAACTGGACACCGAAGGGACGGCGGTGGTGACGCTCGACCGCATCGGCCAGCCTCGACAGTCGGCGCTGCAGCGCCGCGTGGAAGCCATCGGAAAGCATGCGCCCGTCTCCACGCAAGACGCGCAGACCGCCCGCCGCACGCTGATGGCGGCCGGATACCGGAAGGAAAGCGCGGTCGCGTTGTTTTACGGCATCAAGGTGATCATGGCGGTGACCCTGGCCATCCTGTCGATCGTATTCCGGGATAGCGTGACGGCCAACAAAGTGCTGCGCATCGTGCTGCCAATTGCGGCCACCGTGGCCGGATATTGGCTTCCCGGTTTCGTCCTGGAGCGCAAGGTTACCAAGCGCCGGGAGAAATTGCGTCTCTCGCTGCCCGACGGATTGGATTTGATGGTCGTCTCGGTGGAGGCGGGCTTGGGGCTGGATCAGGCGATCCAGAATGTCGGCCGCGAATTGGTGGTGGCGCATCCCGAGCTCAGCGAGGAGTTGAGCCTGGTCACTCTCGAGATGCGCGCCGGCAAGAACCGCGCCGAGGCGTTACGCAATCTGGCGCAGCGCACCGGCGAAGCCGAGCTGCGGAAACTGACCGCCATTCTGATTCAGTCGGACCGCTTCGGCACCAGTATGGCCGAAGCGCTGCGCACGCATTCCGAGTTTATGCGCGTGCGACGCCGCCAGGATGCGGAGGAAAGAGCCGCCAAAGTGGGGGTGAAGCTGGTCTTCCCGATCTTCTTCTTCATCCTGCCTTCCATCCTGGTGGTGGCGGCCGGCCCCGGCATTTTACAGGTTTTCAAATATTTGTTCCCCTTGATGAAAGGGATTCAATGAGAAAGGAGGAACCGCACAATGAATACGACGATTCAACTTGCTTTATGGCTCGCCGCCGGAGTGATACTAGTGCTGCTGGTGGCCCGCCGCCGTAAGCGCAAAGGAATGTAAATGGATCCGCGCCAGTGGGGCAGGCGGTCTCGCCTGCCTTCCCGACCCACGTTGACTTCGCCGCGGGCCGCTACGCTTCGCTCCATTGGCGCTTCAGGTACGGCAACGCCCGCCGCAGTGCGCCTTCCGGATCATCGGTGGCGCCGGATTCCACCGTCAGCCACCCCGCGTAGCCCCACTTCTTCAGCGCGCGGAAACCCGGGCGGTAGTCGAAGGGCAGCGACCCGGGCTCGGTACGCGCCGCGCCATCCGCCAGATGCACATACGCCGTGTACTTGCCATAGCGGCCGAGCGTCTCGCCGATATCCTTCTCCTCCAATTGCATGTGATAAAAATCGCTGAGCGTCCGGAAACCCGGCGCGCCCACCGCCTCGATGATCTCCGCCGCCTGGCTCTGCCGGTTCATGAAGTGCGTCTCCTTGTGGTTGCACGGCTCCAGCAATAACGTGATCCCGGTGCGCTCCACGTCCCCCGTAAGCTGCTTCAATCCGGCGATCAGCAGCTTCTCCTCGGTCTCCCGCGCGGTCATCAGAGGAGAAATATCCTGAAACTTATTGGCCCCGAATACCGGTAGTGGGTCAATTTGAATTACTATATCTTTAGGAGTGGCCCACGACGTGCTCACGCAGCCCAATCCTGAAGAGTCCCTGCATTGCCACAGCCGCTTTAGCAGTGGTAGGCTGGGAGCATGGCTAAGCCTATTTGGAAGTTCTGGGGACTCATCCGGCATGTGCTGTCAGTGCGAGGACTTCTGCAATGGATTGGAGTCTGGCAGATCGTGGTAACCCTAATCGTGTCGCAGGCTGTCGCTGTCTGGTCCTCCCTGAAAGGGGTCGCGGCACCCATCGCGGTCGTTATCGGGTTAGTCAGTTTCGCCTCGGTAGCTGTAGCCCTGCTCGCCCTGCGTTATGGGAAGAATTTTCCAGCTATCCCACCCTCCCTGACGGAAGGCGCCGAGAGCCGTTTACCAGTCGCCAGCGAACCCGAGGTTGTTGTACGCGCGTTGCTCTATGCGCCGAATCCGCTCATCGAGCATCGTAAATCCGGTTCGCGTGATGAATTGATCTTGACGACGGACAAGGAAAGATCTGTCATCACGCCAGATATCGGCCCGCTAGCTTGTGCGGAGCGGTATGAGGCTGAATACAAGATGGAGATCGTTCCACATGTTCTTAAACAGGTCTCGGGAGAGCGCCCCGTTACATGTCAAATCACAGGCGTGCGCGACCCGCATACGGGAACGATATCGGCGCTGGCCGATGTTTTGCGGAGTTGTTCACGCGAGGGGAGCGCATCTGTTCTTCTCAACTTCAGAGATTCGGATGACAACCAGTTCGGCAGGCGCTTTACGGTTCACCGGAATGCGGACGACAGTATAACCTGGATTCCCGGACCGGTGACGCTGAAAGATCAAGAACTGTTGGAACCGGCTCCCGGCATCGGGGACCTAGCTAAGCTCCGTGCTCGATTATCGCTGGCTGACAAGTTTCCCGATGAGCGAACCGCGTCTCAGCAATATCTCCGAGAAGCGGAAGACCTACGGAAGAAGGTAGAAGCGCTGACATCGCAATTGCGCGCGTGGCCGCAGGCTTCAGGCATCTACTGTCTGGCGGATGAGGCAACCCGATTGCGCTACAGGCTCATGGGCATAATCATGACTCCAGATTTCGAGCCAAACTTCCGCGACGACTTTGCTGGCCTCAAAGGAAGGATAGCGGATAAAGTTTCTATCGAAATAGGGTCCTACACCCTTCCCGAAGTTCTTGACAGCGACGAGGCGAAGAATGAAGTACAAGGTTTACTCTGGCGTACGATTGGCGCGCTGAAGAGCTATGCAGCGAGTCTCCTCGGTACACCCGAAAGCCCGACCACATCATAGATAGACCACAACCGCATTGCAATGCCAGCCTCCATGGCCGGAGTAACCCGGAGCGTCTGATGGATGCGTACAAAATTGTGGTGCATGTGGAAGATCGCCAGCATGTGGCAGTGGTTGTCGAGCTTTTTGCTGAAGCCATTCGTTAACCGCGTGAAGCGCCGCATATTCATCCGCATGTTGAGATTCTGCCGCTCAACGTAGGACGTGCTGATGTGCTGAAAATCGGGCGCACCACAGATGACGTTCGTTTCGACGCCAAGTATTCGCGCCGGGCTGTAGCGCTTCTGTCCCTCGGGATCATTGCCGTAAATCTTGACCAACTGCGCGAAATCGACTTGAGCGCCGAACGCGTCAACCACGGAAGTGAGGTACATTTTGTGCCCGTCCGTGGTGACCTGGACTCGATTCGATACGCGGCTGGCAACGTCCTCAAGGAAAGCCTGCGCAAACCCGGCGTCTCTCCCTCCAACCATCCAACTGATAACCAGCTTGGTGCGTGCCTCGATAGCGGTGAAGGTCCAAGCGTCGCCCATCCCCGCCGCTTTCTGTTCCGGCGTAGCGTGCTTCTCTTTGCATCCGACAAAGCTCCAAATTTCGTCGATCTGAACCTTTTCAGCCTTGACGTTGCGGACGGTCACGTCGAGGTATCGCGCACAGGCCGCGCCCACTTCCTCGATGACCCGAAGGATGGTGCCCTTGGCAACGCCGGTCATGCGCGAAGTGGAACGAATCGAATTGCCTTCCACTAGCGCCGCGACCACCGCGACTTTCTTGTCCATGCTGAGCTTGTTCATACACTCAGTATGCCACAGCGGCTTTAGCAGGTCAATAGAGGGTTGCAGGTTTTTGCAAAACATGTTTAACCTTGGTTGATGTCACAAGAGGAACAGGATTTAATTCGGATTCGCACCTGGGACGCATACCGTGAGGCTCTGGAATCGTTCTTGACCCACAGGGGAAAACTGACGGCGTGGGGCAAGATGCTGGCAGGCATCGCAGACGCGCTAACCGACAGACAGCTACAAGTGAGCGAAGAAGACTTCTCGAAAGCGCCCACCGATGAGGAGTTCCGTCAGGCCGTCCGGGAGTTCCGGCAATCCATTACGACGCTGAAGCGGACCTGGATAGATGCGAGGGGTTTAGGTTTCCCCGTGGACGAGACAGTGCCCAAGCAAGTAGGCGGTATCTAGCCGTGCTTGGCTTTGGACGGCTTACCCCACCGTTTCCGAGCCGCGAGCCGCGCGATTTCTTTACGGCGTTCCGCCGTCATGGTGACCAAGCGACGCTTCCCGCCGATCAGCCCTCCCCTCCGGCCCAGTTCGGCCATTACAAGCGAAACCATGGTTTCGCTCACCGTGGTTTCTTCCACACGGCCTAGGGCTTCATCGAAAACGCGCCGTGCGTTTTGGGCCACATCAGAATTCTTTACCCGCTTTGGCATACCTTGAGCGTGGCACAATCGGCCACCCGCCGTCAATCGGGGGGAATTTCAAATTGACCCACTACCCGAATACCGGAACCTCGATCACACAATCGGCGCCCAACTCCTTCGCCATCCGCAGGCGGCGCCGGTCCAACTCCACACCCTCCGCGCGCTTCTGCGGATCCGTGTCCAAAAGCTGGATGGACCCCACAATCGCGCTCACCTGCACGCCGGTTCCCGCAAGCTGCTCCTGGATCGCTTCTACCGGCTGGTTCAGCCACTCCTGACCCAGTTCGATGCCGTCGTAGCCTAGGCTGTGTACCAGCACGGCCCTCTCGCGCAGGCTTATCCTGGGCAGCGGCGTGCGCACATCGAAACGTACTACGCGCGGCTTGGTCTGCGCCGCGCTTCCCAGCGCAGTCAGCGCCGCGCCTCCCGCCATCAGCAGCCCGCGCCGCGTAATCCGTTCCGATTTCATACGCGCTCCATCGCCTTCGGATCCCAACCGCAGATCTTCCGCTCGTAGTGGCTGGCGTTGGCCAAAAGCGCCGGACCGGCCGCGCGCAGGCCGAACACCGCGTCCTCCACTACTGGTTTGCGGCTGCGCACCGCCGCCAGAAAATTGGCCATATGCGCGGCGTGATCGCTGTAGCCGTCCGGCGCCGGGAATTCCTCCACCGGCGTCAAGCGCATGCTGTCCGGCGTGGCCGGCCGCGCCGGGTATTTCGCGCGGTATTCCCGCAGGAATTCCTGTTGCGTCGCCTCCGCGAAGGTTTCGATATTGTAGCCTGGCTCCGCAGGACGGTTGTGCCGGGCCAGCCGCACGCTATCGCCGTCAATATGCAGAATGCCTTTCTCGCCCACGAACCGGAATCCCGAGGTCTCCTCGGACCCCTGCTCGAAATTCACGCGCAGGCCCAGATTGAAAGCCGGATGGTGCGCTCCTTCGGCATAATCCGCCAATCCCAGCATCAAGTCCGGGATTTCCCGTCCGTCGTTCCAATACCGCGTGCCGCCGGTGGCCATCATGCGCACCGGCCCTTCCGAGTCGAGCACGAAGTGCACCCCGGAGAACAGATGCACGAACAAATCGCCCGGTATGCCGGTGCCGTAATCCCGATAGTTGTGCCACCGGAAAAACCGCTCCGCGTCGAATGGGCGACGCGTAGTGTTCGCCACGAAGCGGTCCCAGTCGATGGTGGAAGCGGAGGCATCCGGCGGAATCGAACTGCGGAACACCATTTCGTCGCTGTCCACCGGCCGCTCCCACCAGGCTTCGATCAGATTCAACCTGCCGATGGCGCCATCCCGGATCAGTTCCTTGGCCTTCTGATAAACGATGGAACTCACCCGCTGGCTGCCCACCTGGATGATCCGCCCGGTGTTGCGTTGCGCCGCGATCACCGCGTGGCCCTCTTCAACGGAGTGCACCATGGGCTTCTCGCAATACACATCCTTCCCGGCGTTCATGGCGTCGATGGATGCCTGCGCGTGCCAGTGGTCCGGCGTGGCCACAATAACGGCGTCGATGTCCTTGCGCGCCAGCAGTTCGCGATAATCGGGCGTCACGAAGAGATCTTTTCCGAACACCTCCCGCGCCCGCGTGCGCCGGCCCGCGTAAAGATCGGAAACCGCAACCAGCGCGGCGCCTCCCGCCTCGAGCGCCACGTGCACATCCGCCGTGCCCCGCCCGCCCAGCCCGATCGCGCCAAGCTGGATGCGGCCGTTGGCCGAGACCGTGCGTTGCGCCGCCGCGGCCGCGCCGAGAAACTGGCGTCTGGTAGTGGACATCCTAAACTCCCTCCACGAGTTTACTCTAGCGCTTATTCTCAGCCACCAGCAGCGCCCAGTTCCCCTTGTAGCGATCCTCGCAAACCGCGCCGCCCCACCGCTCCAGCCCGGCCTGCACCGCCGCGGCCTCGTGCCGCTCGAAGCCGCTCACCAGCGCTAATCCGCCCGGACGAAGACAGCGCAGCAGCTCCGGCGCGAGCCGCGCGATCGCCTCCGGGCTGATGTTGGCCGCGATCAGCCCGGCAGCCCCCGCGCGCACCGCGTCCACCGATCCGATAAACAAGCTGGTTCCGGCGTTGCCGCGCGCGATCTCCACTGCCTGCGGGTCGATGTCGCAGGCCCACACGGGCGCCGCGCCTAGCAGCGCCGCCGCATGCGCCAGGATGCCCGAGCCCGTGCCCACATCCAACATGGGCGCCTCCGGGCGCGCGTACGCCTCCAGCGCCTCCAGGCACAACTGCGTGGTTTCATGCATGCCCGTGCCGAACGCCATCCCCGGATTTACTGCGATGCGGAAGCGCCCATGCGGCGCAGCGTCGCTCCGCCATTCCGGAACCAGGAAGAATCGCTCGCCCACCAGCAGCGGCTCCCAGTTCGCGCGCGACATCGCCACCCAGTCGCGCTGTTCTTCCAGCCTCCAGCTTGCGGCGTGAAACCGGCCGGCCAGCGCAAGGCGGTCCGCGTCGTCTTCGAAAAAGGCGCGCAATCTGCCGCCCTCCAGCTCCACGATACCGGCCGACCCATCCGCCCAAAGCTCGGCGATCAGCATGTCGTTCTGTTCCGGCGGGCACTCTATCTCGATCGAGAACATCGGCGCTCAAAGGCATTCTCGCACGGACGGGTGCGATGTTCGCAAATATTCGCTACCATGTTTTCAGATGGACCGGAAGGATCTGCGGGCGCTATCCCGCGTGCGTCTTTCGGAGGCCAGGGCTTTGCTGAAGGCGGGACTTCCGGATGGAGCTTATTATCTGGCTGGCTATGCGGTCGAATGCGCGCTGAAAGCATGCATCGCCAGGGAAACACGGCGGTACGAGTTTCCGGAAAAGAAGAAGGTGGATGCCAGCTATACCCACAGCCTCAAGGAACTGGTCAGAGTTGCCGAATTGCGGGACGAGCTTCAAGCGGAAGCCAATGCCGATCCGCTGTTTCGACAATATTGGATTGACGTACAATCATGGTCGGAGCAAAGCCGCTATGCCAAGCATTCCCGGGAAAGCGCACGGGAGCTGATCGAAGCCATCGGCGACAGAAATCATGGAGTGATGAAATGGGTCAAGCGCTATTGGTAAACATCGATCTGGATACAGGAGCCGAAATTCTTCGTATTGTCGATGAGGCCGGAGTAAAAGTGAGCGTCGCCGCATGGATTGTACTAGATGAGTACGGCGACTGGCGGCTCCTAATGTCTTCGCGGCAGTTCGATGCGGTTGGCCGGCATAAAGCCTCAGGGCTGGTCTTTGATGCGTTGGATGCAGCCGGTTTCCCAGTGCGGAAGACGCCGACCATCTTGATTCTGCCCATGACAGATCCAACCGTCCGCGCGCTTCGCCGGTATTTCCGGCAAAACAAAGATGTGGAGGGCGAGCGGATCGGCGGACAGCAATTCGGCAATCGCTGGGTGGAAGACGGCTACGTCTATCGCGTGTCATAACCAAATCCGAATCACTATGAAACTACAAGGCATTTTCCCTCCCATCACCACCCCCTTCGACCACGCCGGCAACATCTACGCCGCCAAGCTCCAGCACAACATCGAAAAGTGGAACCGCACCACGCTCGCCGGATACGTGGTGACCGGCTCGACTGGCGAAAGCGTCCTGCTGACGGCCCAAGAGAAGGTCGAATTATGGGAAATGGTGGCGCGTCACGCGGCGCCCGAAAAGCTGTTGATCGCCGGCACCGGCGTCGAAAGCGTGCGCGAGACCGTGTGTCTCACCAATCGCGCGGCGGAGCTGGGCTACAAAGCCGCCCTGGTCAAGACGCCGCACTATTACAAGAACCTGCTCAACCGCGCCGATGCGCAGACCCTTTACTACCGCGCGGTGGCGGACCAGGCGCGCATTCCCGTGATCGTTTACAACTTCCCGCAGGCTACCTCGCTGGATATCCCGGCCGCCGCCGTGGTGGAGCTTTCGCATCACCCGAATATCATCGGCATCAAGGAAAGCTCCGGCAACATGGAGAAGGTGATGCAGATGATGCGTGAGTCGCGGCCCGGTTTCCAGGTGACCGTGGGTTCGGCGCCCACGCTCTGGCCGTCGCTGCTGATGGGCGCCACCGGCGCCATCCTGGCCTTCGCTAACGCCGCGCCTTACGCCACGATCGCCATCTGGGAAGCTTACCGCACGCGCGAAGAGGAGGCCGGCCGCGACTGGCAGAACCGTATCGCACGCGCCGCCGCGCTCGTCACCACCAAGTACGGCATCCCCGGCCTGAAGCACGCCATGGATCTGAACGGCTACTACGGCGGCCCACCGCGCTTGCCGCTATCGGTCCCCACGCCGGAAGCCAAGCGGGAGATTGAGATAGCGTTTCAGGATCTGAAAGGCTGACTGCGCACCCGGCGCGGCCCCTTTGCGGAAGCGTTCTTTTTCATTTGTGCCTATCCTTTACATTTCATTCCCTGAAATGGTACGCTAAGTGCTTCATAATGCGTACAGTTGACTTGATCCAGAGAAAGCGCGACGGTGGCGAACTGTCTCCTGAAGAGATTTCGTACCTCGTGGACGGATACACTCGCGGGGAAATACCCGACTATCAGATGTCGGCCTTCCTCATGGCGGTGTTTTTCGCCAACATGACGGACCGGGAGGTCAGCCGGTTGACCGAATCCATGATGAATTCGGGCGAAATGCTCGATCTCTCCGGGATTCCGGGCGTCAAAGTGGATAAGCATTCCACGGGCGGCGTAGGCGACAAGACCACGCTGATAGTGGCGCCGCTGGCGGCGGCGGCGGGCGTCATCGTGCCGACCATGGGCGGGCGCGGTCTCGGCCATACCGGCGGCACTGTCGATAAGCTCGAATCCATTCCCGGGATGCGCACCAACCTAAGCGTCGACGAGCTCAAAGAACAACTCGCCGCCGTGGGACTCTGCTTCCTGAGCCAGACCTCCGAATTGGCCCCCGCCGATGGCCGCCTCTACGCGTTGCGCGATGTAACCGCCACGGTGGAATCCATTCCGCTGATCGCGTCGTCCATCATGTCCAAGAAGCTCGCCGAAGGCGTGGACGCGCTGGTGCTCGACGTCAAGGTAGGCAATGGCGCATTCATGAAGAAGCAAGTGGATGCGCGCCGGCTGGCGCAGGTGATGGTAGGTATCGGACGCCGCATGGACAAGCGCGTGCAAGCGCTGATTACGGATATGAACCAGCCGTTGGGTTACGCGGTGGGCAATGCGCTGGAAGTGATGGAGGCGTCGCAGACGTTGCAGAACGCCGGCCCGGCGGATCTGACGCGCCTGTGCATCGAACTGGCGGCGCGCATGATTTTCGTCGCCAAGATAGCGCCTTCGCTCGAGGAAGCCCGCCGGCTCGCGGAGAGGCTGCTGGTCGACGGTTCCGGTTATCGGAAGCTGAAGCAGGCGGTCGAGGCGCAGGGAGGCAATGCGCAGGCGCTCGACAAGTTCGAGCTGCTGCCCAACGCCACTGGCATGCGCGAAGTGGTGTCGCCCCGCGGCGGTTATGTCAGCGTCATCAACGCGCGGGATATTGGCCTGGCTTCCAACCTGATTGGGGCCGGCCGCGACCGCAAGGAAGACGCGGTCGATCCGGCGGTGGGAGTGATCCTCGAAATAAAGGTCGGCGAAAAAGTAGAGGCGGGTTCCGTGCTTTGCCGCCTTTACTACACAAAGGAAGATCGCGTGGAGGAGGCGGCCGGGATGGTCGAGGACGCCTTCCGTATTTCGGGGCAGCGGCCCGACGACCGGGAACTGATCCTGGAAGTCGTCAGCTAGCGTAGTGCAAGCTGTGGCGCCAGTGTCCAGCTCTTGTGGGGCGGGCGTCCACGCCTGCGGCGGGTCTCCAGACCCGCCTGCGCCCGTCAATCCACAGCCGCACTGGACCACAGAAATTTTTCAGCGGATTCCACCAACCCAGCCTTAACCGGATTATTGATAATGTATCTTTCGATGCGGCGAAACTCTTCCCCTGTACGCACCAAATGATCGTAACTTTCGTTCTGCCAGAACGGCTGCCCTGAGCTTGCTAGAATTTTGTTGGCCTGCCGGGCGCTATACCCCTTCAAGCTGCACAGCAGAGATGATACGTTGGTATGCGGCGTCAAGAGCAGGTGAACGTGATTCGGCATAATCACCCAGGCGTGCAGATCGCAATCGGCCAACCCACAATGTTGGATGGAGCCGCGTACCAAACGCGCGACAGCCGGTTGTTTCAAATAAACCGGTCCGAAGCGCGCGGTATCGAGCAATCTGTCCATCGCGGCAAACGCCTCTCCGGACGTCATGCTTTCTTTAGGGAATTCGCGCCCAACCGGCAAGCTGCCATGCAGCCGAAAGGTTACGAAAATCGGCTGTTCGATGGCATACATGTGCGGCAGACGTCGCTGTGAGAAATCCATGACAAGTATACAGTGCCCCCGCAGAGCCGAGGATCTCAGCCAAAGCGGGTCTGGAGACCCGCTGCAGGCGTGGACGCCCGCCCCACAAGCCACAATAGACCTTGCAATGCAGTTTGTAATACAAGGGGCCTACTAGTGCAGCGCTTCACCGGGCTGCTGGGTCTCGCCACGATTCTGACCATAGCCTGGTTGTTCTCCGCCCACAAGCGCGCCATCAAGCTGCGCATCATCCTGTGGGGGATGGGCCTCCAATTCACCTTCGCCGTACTGGTGCTGAAGACCGATTTCGGCAAGATCTTTCAGGCCATTGGCGCGGGCGTCAACGCCATGCTGAACTATGCCGAGGCGGGCAGCAACTTCGTCTTCGGACCCCTGGGCATCAAGTCCGGACCCTTCGGCGTCGTGTTCGCGTTCCAGGTCCTGCCCATCGTCATCTTCATCGCCTCGTTCTTCGCCATCCTCTACTATCTGGGCGTCATGCAATGGGTCGTGAAGGGCATGGCCATCGTGATGCAAAAGGTCATGGGAGCCAGCGGCGCCGAATCGCTCAATGTCGCGGCCAGTATCTTCATGGGCCAGACCGAAGCGCCGCTGACCATCAAGCCCTTCATCGCCGGCATGACGCAGTCCGAGTTGTTCACCATCATGACCAGCGGCATGGCGCACGTTTCGGGAGCGGTGATGGCCGCTTACGTAAAAATCGCCGGCGTGAGCATCGAGCATTTGCTCACCGCCGTCATCATGACCGCGCCCGCCACCATCATGCTCGCCAAGATTTTCTATCCGGAAGTGGATAAGCCGGCCACCGCCGGCCGCGTGGAAATCAAGATTGAGAAGACCGCCGTCAACGTGATCGACGCCGCCGCGCAAGGCGCCGGCGACGGACTGCGTCTGGCCTTGAACATCGGCGCCATGCTGATCGCGTTTCTGGCGCTGATCGCCATGCTGAACGGCATTCTCGGATGGGTGCACACAGTGCCGGGCATGGGATGGCTTCCCGGAACCCTGCAGCAAATCTTCGCGGTCGTTTTCGCGCCGCTGGCATGGCTCATGGGCGTGTCGTGGAAGGACGCGCCCACCATCGGCAACCTCCTCGGAACGCGCCTGGTGCTGAACGAATTCGTGGCGTTTCTGCAGCTCGGGCCGCTTAAGTCGCAGCTTGATGCGCGCTCGTTCACCATCGCCACCTACGCGCTCTGCGGCTTCGCCAATTTCAGTTCGATCGCCATTCAGATCGGCGGCATCGGCGCGCTCGCTCCCAACCGCAAATCCGACCTGGCGCGGCTGGGCTTGAAGGCTGTGGCCGCGGGCAGCATGGCCAACTTCATGTCGGCCTGCATTGCGGGGATGCTGCTGTGACTGCCGGTGCGATCAATGACGCCGTACAGTTTCTGGAAGCGCGCACCGCGCTGCGGCCGCGAGTCGCCGTCGTGCTGGGCAGCGGATTGGGAGCTTTTGCCGACGAACTCTCCGACCGTACGGAAATTCCTTACGCCGAAATTCCAGGCTGGCCCTGCTCGACTGCCATTGGGCATGCGGGCAAGCTGGTGTTCGGCAAGCTGGGTGCGCTGGATGCAGTGGTGATGGCGGGCCGCGTGCACCTCTATGAGGGTTACACGCCGGTGCAGGTTACCTTCGGCGTGCGCGTGCTGGGGTCGCTGGGCGTGCATTCCATCGTACTTACGAATGCGGCGGGCGGAATCAATCTGGCGCTGGAGCGCGGCGGCCTGGTGCTGATCTCCGATCATCTCAATCTGCAGGGATCGAACCCGCTGGTGGGTCCGAACGACGATACCCTCGGTACGCGGTTTCCGGACATGTCGGAAGCGTATTCGCGCACCCTGCGCGCGCTGGCGCACGAGGTAGGCAGCGAAATCGGAGTGCGTCTGGCGGAGGGCGTTTACGCGGCCGTCCCGGGACCCAGCTACGAGACCCCCGCCGAAATCCGCTACCTGCGGACCATCGGCGCCGATTTGGTGGGGATGTCTACCGTGCCGGAGGCGATCGTGGCCAATCACATGGGCATGCGCGCGCTGGGCATCTCCTGCGTGACGAACATGGCCGCCGGTATCCTGCCGCAAAAGATCAGCCATGCCGAGGTGCTGGAAACCGGCGAGATGGTGCGTGGCACGCTCGTGAGATTTCTGCGCGCGCTGCTGCCCAGGATGGAGGCAATATGAAAGCCATGCTATGGTTACTTCCGGCCTGCCTCGCCGCGCAGACCGGCTCGATGGATCTGGTGTCCGGAACCTGGATCAACGAAAACCGGGAAACCGGCGGAATCACGCAGTTCACCGTACGGCGTGACGGCGGCCACACGCTAGTACACGCTTGGGGCTCCTGCCAGCCGGTCGATTGCGATTGGGGCGAGACCGAGGCAGAGTTGTGGAACGGCATCCCCATGGTCATCTGGAAGCACGGCTTCAGTACCACTCGGATGCAGTTAGTGCCGCAACCGGACGGCCGGGCGCTGCTCGCCTATCGCTCGGAATATAACGACGAATCGGGGCGCAAAGATCCGGGACACGCGGAGTTTTTTGCGCGGCAGGAGCAGAGCCAGGACTCTCCCGAAGCGGCCGCCGCACGGGCGTTGCTGAAACTGGTTGCCGAAACCTATCGCGGCCTGACGGCGGCGCGGTTCGAGTCCAGGGAGACGGTGCACCGCTTGGGAGGAAAGACCGAGGCGCGCACCGAGAGGGTGCGAATATTGCTTTTCTCGGCGCCCGATCGCCTGCGCATAGAAACGCGCGGATCCGGCGAGGAATCCATACTGATCGAGGATGGGACCACGGAGTGGCAGATCTTTCCGCAATCCAACGAGTATGTTCGGCTCCCACAGGCAAAAGACATTTCAGCCCGCCACTTTGGGTACAGGCTGCTGGACAAAATCCGGGGCACGCCGCTGATCGCCGGCCGCGAGCAGTTCGAGGGCGCCGGCTGCACCGTCGTCCGGATCGACCTGGGGCGCGGCGTGAAGCAGGAGTTGTGGATCGACGATACCACCCACCTGGTACGGAAAGATCTGTTCGACGAGCCGCCCGCGCCGTCGGGTGGCGCGGCGCGCAAGAGTCAGACCGTCTACACCGTGGCCAGCACCAGCGAGACCTTGGACGCAGCTCTGTTCACATACGATCCGGCAAAAACGCAAGCCAAGAGCCGCACGCAGCTCTCGCATGAATCGCGGGTTTCGCTGGTAGGAAAGCCCGCGCCGGAGTTCACGCTGCGCGACCTGGACAATCGGGAAGTGCGGCTGGGCGATCTGCGGGGCAAGGTCGTGCTGCTGGATTTCTGGGGCACCTGGTGCGGATACTGCCGTGAAGCGTTGCCGTCGATTGAAATGCTGCATCGCGCCGGGAGCGAGAAGGGCCTCGCGGTTTTCGGAGTGGATGCCGAGGCGCCGGAACTGGCGCGCGACTACCTGACGCAGTACGGTTACACGCTCCGGTCGCTGGTGGATCTCCACGATGCGGCGGCGGCGCTCTATCACGTCAATAGCTGGCCCACCACGGTGCTGATCGATCGCCAAGGAAACGTGGCGTACTATGGCGAAGGCGAGCCGGAGAAGATGCGGGATGTGCTGCGCAAGCTCGGGATATGGTGAGGAGGCGAATGCCGACTGAAATGGACCCACTCGTCGAAGCTGCACTGAGCGCGCGGCAAAATGCGCATGCGCCGTTTTCCCATTTCAAAGTGGGCGCGGCGCTGCAGGATTCCGCGGGACGCATCCACACCGGCTGCAACGTCGAGAACGCCAGTTACGGCCTGACCCTCTGCGCCGAGCGCGTGGCCGTCTTCAAGGCGGTCTCCGAAGGCGCACGCCAATTCCGGCGCGTGGCCGTGGTGGCGGACACCGATACGCTGACCCCGCCCTGCGGCGCTTGCCGCCAGATCCTCTGGGAATTCTGCGGCGATGTGGAACTGGTGCTCTCGAACCTGTACGGCAAAACGGAAACTCTCCGCCTGAAAGATCTCCTCCCAAGGCCCTTCGATGCGTCTTTTTTGTAGCTTCCTGCTCTTCATCTCGGCGCTGGCGGCCGAATCCGCCGATTGGATCTGGACTGGCCGTTACGTGGTCACCATGGATCCCCAGCGGCGCTTGATCGAGAACGGCGCGATCGCCATCCGCGGCGAGCGTATTCTGGCCGCCGGCCCGAAAGCCGAAATCGAGCAACGCTACCAGGCTCGCCAGCGCCTCGACCGGCCGGATGCCATCCTGGCGCCCGGCCTGATCGACACCCATACGCACGCGGCCATGTCGCTGTTCCGCGGTATCGCCGACGACCTGCGCTTGCAGGAGTGGCTGGAGCATTACATCTTCCCGGCCGAAGCGCGCAACGTGACACCCGAATTCGTGCGCTGGGGGACGCGTCTCGGCTGCCTGGAAATGATGCTCTCCGGCACCACCACTTACACCGACATGTACTACTTCGAGGATGTGGTGGCCGAAGCGACCAAAGAAGCCGGGCTGCGCGGCGTGCTGGGCGAAACCATTATCGGATTCCCCTCGCCGGATGCCAAGACTCCCAACGATGCGCTGGCTTTCACCGACCGGTTCCTCACGCGCTTCAGCGGCGATCCGCTGATCGTGCCCGCGGTGGCGCCGCACGCCATATATACCAACTCGGACGAAACTCTGAAAGCCTGCCGTGCGCTCGCCAACCGGCATGCCGCGCCGCTGGTGATTCATCTTTCGGAAACCAAGCACGAAAACGACGAGTGCCTCGCCCAGCGCAAGCTGACTCCCACGCAGGCGCTCGACGCGCTGGGCGTCTTTAACGGGCGCACCGTTGCGGCGCACGCCATATGGGTGGACGAAGCCGACCTGGCGATCCTGAAATCGCGCGGCGTGGGGATCGCGCATTGCCCATCGAGCAATATGAAACTCGCCAGCGGCGTCGCGCCGGTCACGCGTATGCTGGCGCTGGACATGGCGGTGGGCCTGGGCCCCGACGGTCCCGCCGGCAGCAACAACGATTTCAATATGTTCGAAGAGATGGATCTGGCGGCCAAACTACAGAAGGTGACCACCGGCGACCCGCGCAATCTTCCGGCGGAGGCAGCCGTCGAAATGGCAACCATCCGCGGCGCGCGCGCGCTGGGCATGGAGAAGGAAATCGGCTCGCTCGAATCCGGCAAACGCGCGGACCTGATCTCTATTCGCCTGGACCGCCCCAACGCCGTCCCGCTCTACAACGTCTACTCGCAAATTGTCTACGCGCTGAAAGGGAGCGATGTGGAAGACGTGATGGTGAACGGCAAGCTGCTGGTGAAGGATGCTCGGCCGCTGACGCTGAACGCCGCGCAAATCGAAGCGAAGGCGCGCGAGTATCGCGTCCAGGTGCAGAAATCTCTGCGCTGACGTGCCATAATCTTTGCAGTGGCAGATGTTCAACTTCTTGGGAAGCCTTGCCTCGCTAGTCGGCCTGGTCTTCAGCATTCTGGCGTTCGTTTTCGCGAAGCGGGCGTCAACAGCCGCAAGGGAAGCGCGGAACGCTGCGATGCGCCAATCGTTAAGCGAATCTATGGATGGCGCCGCGAGAATGGCCGGCGAGATCGGCGTGTATCTGAGGACTGAGAAAAGTGAGATGGCCCTTCTTCGGATCAGTGATCTCATAAATCAGGCTGGTTATGTCAACGGGCGATGGGAAGGCCACCTGTCAAAGAAATCGAGAGATAACCTCTTCCGCGCAGTGTGACAATTTACGTTCTATGCATGCACTCCTGAGTGCCGGCAGAGAACTGGTCCTGGAGGACAAGGCTCGCATGGCGGCATCTTGCCAAGAAGTCAGCGAGATTTTTAGCGGGGAGCAAGGTGTGGCGACGAGGGCTACAGAGGCGAGTGACGAGCAATGGTAGACGACAAAATCATCAAGTTCTTTGAGGGTATCCTGTCGAAAACAAAGGACGGCAAAATCGCGTGGGAGCCAACTGCCCAAGGATCCAACTTCATCGCCGCGATCGGCGGACAATTCTCGCTCTCCATCTCCGGCCCGACGGAGCTCGATTCAATGTTCACGACGGTCCAGGCCTTAGTGGGCTCCTGGGTGCCCGGTCAAAAGTATGTCTTAATCCTGCGCGATATGAGTAGTACGATCGCCACCCTAACAGACAGCGAGGAAGGCATGCGCCCGGGCGCCATGCGAGAGCTATACGAGACAGCAAGGTGGCAAGCCGTTCACGGCGGTGAGAAAATCAACAAAGCGATCGAAGTGCTGCAGACTCTATAACGAGCAGCCCCTCAGCCCACGCCCCTTCCACTGCCCATGTCCCGCATGCTAGAAGAAATCCGCCAACAGCCCGACGCCCTGGAGCGTACGCTGTCCTCCGAATTGCGCCGCATCGAGCGTTTCAAACTGCGCGTATCGAAGCGCCGTCCGCGCCTGATCGTGCTGGCCGCCCGCGGCACCTCCGACAACGCCGCGCAGTTCGGGCGCTATCTCCTGGAAATCACCACCGGCATTCCGGTGTCGCTGGCCGCGCCCGCGATTCACACGCTCTACAACGCACGCATCGACTATCGGGACGCCCTGGTGGTGGCCATCTCGCAATCCGGCGAGTCCACCGACACCAACCTGGTGTTGTCGCGCGCGCGCGAACAGGGCGCGCTCACCATCGGCATCACCAACGAGCCCTCCAGCGCGCTGGCCCGCCTGGCCGAGCACACTTTTCTCGTGCATGCAGGCAAAGAGAAGAGCGTGGCCGCCACCAAGACCTACACCGGCCAGGTGCTGATGCTCTATCTGCTGGCCTACGCGCTCGGCGGACGCATCCGCATCGACGACCTGAAACGCCTGCCGGAGCGCGCCCAAATGGCCCTGGATCTGGAGCCCTCCATCGCCGAGCTTTCCGGGCGTTACCGCTTCATGGATCATGCTGTGGTAGTGGGCCGCGGCCTGAATTACGCCACCGCTTTCGAATTCGCGCTGAAGCTGATGGAGACCTGCTATGTGGTCGCCGAGCGGTTCTCTTCGGCCGACTTTCTGCACGGCCCCATCGCCATGGTGGACCCCGATTTCCCGGTATTCGCGTTCGCCCCTTCCGGGCCCACCTGGAACTCCATCGCCGAAACGCTGGACAAGCTCCAACTGCTCAAGGCCGAGACCGTAGTCGTCACCGACGCCGGCAACACCGAGGCGGCGGCGCGCGCCACGCGCACGATCCGGCTGCCGCACAAACTCCCGGAGCTGTATACTCCGATTCCGTACATCATCCCCGCGCAAATCTTCGCGGCCTGCCTGGCGGACCAGAAAGGCCTCGACCCCGACAAACCGCGTACCATTACAAAGGTAACCCTGACGATGTAGTAGGGCGGACCTCCAGGTCTGCACGGGTCCTCCAGGACCCGTTCTTCGCGCGCCCTCGCGCTATAGGCTAAACTAATCATATTCTGAGCCGATTCGTCTTACCCGGAATCATCCTGGCGGCCATGCTTGGCGAGGCCGCCCAAGCCGCCGCACCCGAAAAGGGCCAACTGGATGCCAGCCCCGCGCTTTTTGCCGTCATGGCGGCCATCAACGCTGCCGGCTACGACGCGGACGCCGCTTCGCCCACTAACAGTCCGCTCCGCGAAACCATCCGGAAAGAACTGGCGGCGAAGGAAATCCCCAGCCTGCAGGCGCTCAAGGATTTCTACCGCGAGCACCGCCAAAACGACGCTACCGCCGATCTCAGCCAGTACATTTCGTTTGCTCTCTCGGTGGATGGTCCTCCCAATTTCGCGCTGAAAGGCCGCACGGCGGATGCGCCGCCGGATGTTGCGGCGCTCGATGGCTTCGCCCCGCTGCTGGTGACGTTTTATCAAGAGGCCGGCATCGAAGACCTCTGGAACCGTTCGCAACCGGCCTTTGAGCAGACCCTCGAGCGTTATCACGAACCGGTGTCGGAGGCAGTGCTGCAGGTGAACGGCTTCCTGCGCAACGAGACCTCCGGCACCTCGGCGAATTGGTTCCAGATCTACATCGACTTGCTGGGCGCTCCCAATCAGATCCAGACGCGCAGCTATGGCAGGAACTACTACGTGGTGATCACGCCCTCGGCCGAGCCGCGCATCCGCGACGTGCGGCACGCCTACCTGCACTATCTGCTCGATCCCATGGCCACCCGCCACGAGGAAATCGTCATGCGCAAGCGCGGATTGGCCGACCACGCGCAACGCGCTCCGGCGCTCGACCAATCCTTCAAATCGGATTATTTGCTGCTGGTAACCGAGTCGCTCATAAAGGCCATCGAAGCGCGGCTCGACAATCGGTCGGCCATGGCCAACCAGGCCATGCTGGAGGGTTACATTCTGACCGCGTATTTCGCCGAACAATTGCCGGCTTACCTCAAGCAAGAGCAGGCCATGCGGTTCTATTATCCGGATATGATCGCGGCCATCGACCTGAAGCGCGAAGATACGCGCCTCTCGCAGATCGAATTTGTTTCGCAGGCGCCCGTGCGGCAGGTGAAGGTCGTGGAGCCGCCCCGGCCTCCCGAACCCAAAGGCGCGTATAAAACCCTCGCGCAGGCCGAACTGCTTTACTCGGATCGCAGCCTGGAGGCGGCCCGCCAGCTCTTTCTGAAGGCATTGGAGGAAACCGGGGAACGGCCCCTGCACGCCCAAGCCTATTATGGCCTGGCGCGCATCGCGGCTCTGGAGAAGAATCCGGAGATGGCCGAAAAGCTGTTCGAAAAGACGCTTGAATCCCGGCCGGAGCCGCAGGTGAAGGCCTGGGCGCTGGTGTATCTGGCGCGCCTCTCGGACGCGGCTGGCGATCGCGAACAGGCCACCCGGCGTTACCGGGAAGCCCTGGGGGTGGAAGGCGCATCTCCGGCGGCTCGCGAAGCCGCCAAACAGGGCGTCCAGCGAAGTTTTGAGAAGAAGTCGAATTAGCGGGAACTTTTTTGGGAGGAGTCTAATGAAGAAAATCATAGTGCGCGGCGCCGTAGCGCTGGCCGTCGCGCTGCCGGGTCTGCTGGCGCAACCCAAGCCGAAATCCAAGGACGAGCTGGAGGCGCTGAATGCCATGTACGGCGCGCAAACCGCGGATGCGCGTATCGCCGCCTGCGAGAATGTGCTGACGAAGTTCGCCGACACGCAGTTCAAAGCCGTGGCGCTCTACTTCGAGGCCGCCTCCTACCAGCAAAAGGGCGACTATGAGCACGCCGTGGTTTTCGGCGAGCGGACCATCGAGGCGGATCCGAAGCACTTCCAGGCAATGCTGCTGCTAGCTACGGCGATCTCCCAGCACACCAGGGAGTTCGACCTGGATCGCGAGGAGAAGCTGGCCCAGGTGGAGAAATATGCCAAGACCGCTCTCGATTTGCTGAAGACCGCCCCCAAGCCGAACGCCAACATCACCGACGACCAGTGGACGGCGGCCAAGAAGGACTTTGCCGCCGAGGCGCACGCCGCGCTCGGGATGGGCGCCATGGCGCGCAAGAAGTACGATGTCTCCGAAAGCGAGTTCAAACTCTCTATTGACGGCGCGGACCGGCCCGATCCCGCCACCATGGTGCGGCTGGGCCGAGTCTACAGCGACGAGGGCAAGTTTGACGAGGCCATTGCGCAGTTCGAAAAAGTGATGGCCATGCCGGACATCAATGCGCAGGTCAAACAGGTTGCGCAGGCCGAAAGGGTGCGTACCATGCAGAAAAAAGGCCCGGCTAAACCAGCCGATGCGGCGCCCGCCAATCCCGCGCCGCCAAAGCCTGAAGCTCCGAAGCCGTAGATTCCCATTATGCGCGCGGATCTGGACGCCCTGGAGGTCGCCGCCGGCCACCGGTTCGCGGATCGGGAGATCCTCCGCCGCGCGCTGACCCATAGTTCGCACGTCCACGAACAAGCGCTCGCGGGCGGCGAGACCACCGCGCGCGACAACGAACAGCTTGAGTTCCTGGGCGACTCCGTACTGGGCTTCCTGATCAGCGAGGATTTGCTGCAGCGCCATCCGGAAGCCGCCGAAGGGCGCTTATCCAAATTGAAGGCGCACCTGGTCAGCGCGGCTTGGCTGCACGAGGCCGCCCAACACCTGCGGCTCGGAGAATATCTGGAGCTCGGCCGCGGCGAGGAGATGAGCGGCGGGCGCGCCAAGAAAACGCTGCTGGTGGACGCACTGGAAGCGCTCATCGCGGCCATCTACCTGGATGGCGGCATCGCTCCCGCGCGCGAGTTCATCCAACGCTTCGTGGTGGCACCGGGCATCTCCGCCGCCGGACTCGCCGGTGACCAGCTTCCCCAGAACCTCACCGACTACAAGAGCGCGCTGCAGGAGTTCGCGCAGGCGCGCCACTTGCCGCCGCCCCGTTACGTGATCGTGCGCGAGCGCGGACCTGAGCACTCCAAGACCTTCACCGTCGAGGCGCGCCTGGGCCGCGAATGGGTGGGTCAGGCCGAAGGCAATACCAAAAAGAGCGCCGCGCAAAAGGCCGCGCGGGATGTCTACGAGCGGCTCCAGGCCCCACCCGCAGGGTAGCTTGTGGGGCGGGCCTCCAGGCCTGCGGCCGGCGTCCACGCCGGCATGTTCGTTCGCGGATAATGCCGATTCAGCATCCGTGGTTTCATGGATCTATGTTCTCTCGACGCCAATTTCTCTATCTGACCGGGGCGGGCGCGCTGGCCGCCACCAACACGAAAATGACCGGCAAACAGCGTGTGGATCGCGCGCTGAACGGCCAGGATGTGGACCGGACGCCGTTCACTTACTGGCATCATTTTGGGCTGGAGAAGCTTCCCGGCGAGCGGCTGGCGGAGGCCACGCTGGCATTTCATCGCCAGTTCCGCACCGACTTGGTCAAGGTGATGAGCGACTACCCGTTCCCCAAGCCCGCCGGAAAATGGCACGATCTGAAAGTCGTAAACAATCCTTTTCCCGAGCAATTGCGGGCGCTGGAACTGATTCGCGAAGGCCTGCGCGGCCAGGCCTATTTTGTCGAGACCATCTTCAACCCATGGAACGTGGCGGAGAAGATGTCGTCGCCGGAAGAAGTGCTCCGGCTCAAGCAGGAGAACCCCAAGGCGCTGGAGGCAGCCCTCGAAGCCATTGCCGAATCAGAAGCCAGCCACGCCCGGAAAGCGGTGGCTGCCGGCGCTGCCGGCATCTTCCTGGCGATCGCCAACGCGCAGGATGGCATCATGACCCAGCCGGACTACGCGCGGTTCAGCGAGCCATTTGACCGCCTGATCCTGGATGCGGTCGGCGGCGCGCCGCTCAACATCCTGCACCTGCACGGCGGCAAAGTCTACCTGGACCGTTTCGTGAAGGGCTGGCCGGCGGCCGCCATCAACTATTCCAATTTCGGTACGGGCAGGCCGGTGGCGGCCGTGCGCGCGGAATATGGCGGCGTGCTGATGAGCGGCCTCGATGAGAAGAATTTCCGCCAGCTTTCCGAAGCGGATCTGCGCCGGCAGTGGGAGACCGCGCGCGCGGGCGCCGGGAAGAAGTTTATCCTGACTCCGGGGTGCTCGGTGCCCAACGATTCCACCGATGAAGAGTTGATGCGGCTGGGGAAAGTCACGGGCGCTTAGAGGACCGAAAGGAACTTACTCACTCCCGCAGGTGTCGAATCAGTCAGATCGGTTAGAAATCGGATAAGTCAAATTGGAGGCTGAAATGTTCGACGCTATTAGTGTCTCTGAACGCACGCGGAAGCCGTGGACAGTGGCTATTTCGTTTGCCGGCCAGGCCGCGCTGATCGGGCTGGCGATACTGGTTCCATTGGTGAGTACCGAAGGGCTGCCGCACCGTCTGTCTATTATCGACACTTTAGCGGAGCCGCCGCGGGCGTTGCCGCACCGTCCGGCACAAGCTCCGGCCAAACAGGCGGCTACGGTTCCATTTCAGATGAATCGGCGGGTGTTGGAGCTGCCGGCTGCGATTCCGGAGAAGGCCGCGATCATTCAGGATCCCGAGTTCGTGCCGGCTGCGGGGGTTGGCGTGGGAGTGCCTGGAGGTTTTGGGGATGCGGCCGGTTCCGGCAACGGTGTCATCGACAGCCTGTTGAGCGTGCGGCCCGCGCAGCCGCCGCCCATGCTCGTCGTGAAGCAGCCCGCGCCGCCCGCACCGCCCAAGCGCATCCGGCTGGGAGGCGTAGTGGAGGAAAGCAGACTCATTGCGGGACCGCGGCCCATTTACCCGCCGCTTGCCAGGCAGGCGCGCATTTCGGGCACCGTGCGGCTGGAGGCGGTCATCTCGCGCGACGGAACCATCCTCGACTTGCGGGCCGTCAGCGGGCATCCGCTGCTGATTCCGGCGGCTGTTGCGGCGGTGCAGCGGTGGGTCTTTCGACCGACCTACCTGAATGGCGAGCCGGTCGAAGTAGCCACGCAAATCGATGTGAACTTCACGCTGAACTGAAAGTCAGTTGCGCGGCCCGATGCCCTCGGTGCGGCCGGCCAGCGCCTGCACGGCGGTTCCGCCGCAGACCGCCACGCCTGTCTTCATCAGCGCACTGAGGAAGTTGAAGAGCAGCGCGTACAAGACCTGCTCGGTGAGCGGCTGTTTGCCCGGCAGACGGAAGCTGGCCGGCAGCTCCTTGGCGATATTCACGCGCACGGAGTAGGGCTGCGGCTTGCCTCCGCGGTCGCGCTTGTTGGCCAGGCTGATGGGCGTCTGCATGACTCCGCCGCTGCGGCCGTCGATATAAAACTGGCAGCGCGAAAACCATCCGAGGTTGGCGGGATCGGCGGCATCGAACAGCAGCAAAGGCGCTTGCCGTCCCGCCGCCGTGAGATCCAGCGTGATACTGCGCTGCGAGTCCCTCAGCTTGGTATCGAATCCGGCCTGTTTGGCGATGTTAGCCACCAGCTCCGGCTCCAATTCCAGCAAGATCAGTTTATGTTGTCCCGCCTGCAAGACTTGCATCTGTCACTGTTAGTGTAGCGGGTTTCACGGGTCGCGCGGGTTGGGTTCTACAGCGCCGCGCGATAGAGCGCCAGCAAATCCTCGCGCGCGCAGGGCCGCGGGTTGAGCTGATGGCAGCCGTCCTGGATCGCCTTATCCGCCAGAGCCGGCAGCATAGCCTCCATCACGCCATAATCCCGCAGCCGGGGCGCGATGCCTACGCGCCGGTTCAAATCGCGCACTTGCGCGGCGATGTCGCCGCCGCCGAACTGTGCCTCCAGATCGTGCAGCCGCTGCGCTGCGGCCGGACGGTTGAACTCCAGCACGAAGGGTAGCAACACCGCGTTGGACGTGCCGTGATGCATGCCGCAATCGGAAGACAGCGGGTGCGCCAGCGAATGCACGGCGCCCAATCCCTTCTGAAATGCGATCGCGCCCATGATGGAAGCCATCATCATCTGCGTGCGGGCCTCGATGTCGCGCGGATCGGCCATCACGCGCGGCAGGTTCTCCCACACCATGCGCGCGCCGGAGATCGCGATGGCGTCGCAGATGGGGTGGTAACCCTTCGAAATGTAGGCCTCGACATTGTGCGTGAACGCATCCATGCCGGTGCCCGCGGTCAGATGCGGCGGCAGTTCCAGGGTCAGCTCCGGATCGGCGATGGCCAGCACCGGAATCAAGTGCGGACTGAAGACCACGGTCTTGCGATTGGTGGCCGTGATGGTGATCACGGTGGAGCGCGACACTTCGCTGCCGGTTCCCGCGGTTGTGGGGATGGCGATGTAGGGCGGCACGTTGGCCGAGATGCGGTCCGCGCCATCGAGCAAATCGTCATACTCGGCCAGCGGCAGCTCGTGGGTAGCTTTCAGCCGGATGGCTTTGGCGGCATCCAGCGGCGATCCGCCGCCCAGCCCGATAATCCCGTTGCAGCGGTTCTGCTGGTAGATGGCCAAGCCGTCGAGCACGTTGCGCTCGGTGGGATTGGGTTCCACCCCGGAGAAGAACACCGCGCCGGGGGCCAGGCTGGCGACGCGCGCGAAGACTGGCGTGCGCGCGAGGCCCGCGTCGGTGACCAGGAGCGGACGGGAAATGCCGCGCTTGCTTAATTCCTCGGGCAGGCGGCCGGCCGCGCCTGCGCCGAACAGAATGGTGGTGGGGAAACTGAAGGTAGACACCGTCACATCACCATGAGAGCACATTCTGCTAAAATAACGCAGCGTAAGTCAGCAGGAGGGTAGCATGTCTGAAACATCGCGCCGCGGGTTCATCCGCGGAATAGGCGCCGGCGCGCTGGCCGGCTACGGCCCGATCATCCTGGGCGCGCAGAACAAGTCCGGCAGCGCCAAGCCCATCTTGGGCGAGGGTGACCACAAATACGAATGCACGCACGACTGGGGCGAATTGCCGGCCAACATCAAGTACGGCAATACGCACGGCGTCTGCGAGGATTCGCAGGCGCGCATCTACGTGCACCATACGGTCAACGATGCAAGCGAGAGCCACGATTCCATGGTGGTCTTCGACGATCAGGGCAAGTTCGTCAAGTCCTGGGGCAAGGAGTTCCAAGGCGGCGCGCATGGCCTGCACATCCACAAGGAAGGCAGCCAGGAGTTCCTGTATTTGTGCGACACCAAGCGCGGGATCATGGTGAAGACCACGCTGGATGGCGAGGAAGTCTTTACGCTGGGCTATCCGAAGGAGTCCGAGTTTTACAAGCTGGATGCGGACGGCAAGCCGGCCACCAAGTACAGCCCGACCAATCTGGCCATCGCGCCCAACGGCGATATCTATGTGGGCGATGGCTACGGGTCCAGCTACATCAACCAGTACAACAGCAAGGGCGAGTTCATCCGCACGTTCGGCGGTAAGGGCAAAGAGGCGGGTCAATTGGATTGCCCGCACGGCATCACGGTGGACCTGCGCGGACCGAAACCGATGCTGGTGGTGGCGGACCGCGCCAACGCGCGGCTGCAATACTTCACGCTGGACGGCAAACACGATAGCTTCGTGGGTGGCGTCAATCTGCCGTGTCACTTCAGCGAGCGGCAGGGCGAATTTGTAATCCCGGACCTGGGTGCGCGCGTGACTTTGATGGATCGCGAGAACAACGTGATCGCAAACCTGGGCGACGATAGCGCTGCCAAGACATGGGGCGATCTGCGCAAGCAGACGCGCGACCACTTCACGCCGGGCAAGTTTGTGTGCCCGCATGGTGCGTGTTTCGATCATATGGGGAATATCTTGGTGGTGGAGTGGGTGGAAGTCGGGCGGGTCAGCCGGCTGCGGAAGGTGGCTTAGGAACTAACGCTCTTCTTCCAAGTGGCGCAGGCGTGCGTCCATGACTTGTTCAACGCGCAGCAGTTCGGCCTTCTGCTCCGCGAAGCGGGCGTTCAAGACCTGCTGCAACGCATCGAAGCGGCGGTCCATGTCTCCGCGCAACTCGTCGATGCGCTTGCCGTGGTCGCCCAAACGGGCGTTGTTCACCAGGATTCCAACAAGGACCGCCAAAGTCGGCATGCCGACCGTTAGGATTGTCTGGGCAGCGTCTGCCATGTTTTGATTGTACACCTCGGTTGAAGGGCGTGCCTTGCGCTTAGGGTAGTGCCGGAAACGCTGCGGAGACAACAATGTTGGACCAGCCGAAGCGGGATCATGCCCGTTTCGGTTTTCGGACACGCGCGGCTTTGATTGCCTGGTCGATCTGCCGCGACGTCAGCTTGTCGGTTCCCTTGCGCTGCGATTCCTCACCGATAACCCGAAGGACCTCGGGCTCCGGCACGGCGAGGCGCACATCCCGGGTGACCGTATTCAATCGCCCTCGAGTTGCTAGATGCGCCCCTCTTGCGCCGACGCGGTTTGTTCCAGGCTTTGCAGCGACTCCAGGACGACCTCCCAGCCGTTCGTCGATCGTCATGGTTGTTCTCCTACTGCGGTTCCGTTCCGCGGCCCGTCACAACCGCTTTCAAGAAATCGCGGTTCATGCGCGCTATGACTTCCAACTTGATATCTTTCGGACACACAGCCTCGCACTCCCCGACATTGGTGCAGTACCCGAACATCTCCGCGCCAGCCTGCGCCACCATCGCCACCGCCCGCCGATACCGTTCGGGCTGGCCTTGCGGCAGTACTCCCAGGTGCGTGATTTTGGCGCCAGTAAACAGCGCGGCCGCGGCGTTGGGACACATGGCCACGCATGCGCCGCAGCCGATGCAGGCGGCCGCGTCCATCGATACATCGGCGGCTTCCTTGGGCACCAGGATGGCATTGCCATCCGGGGCGCTGCCGGTGGGCGCGGTGATGAACCCTCCGGCGGCGACGATGCGGTCGAAGGCGCTGCGGTTCACCACCAGGTCTTTGACAATCGGGAATGCGCGCGCGCGCCAGGGCTCCAGGTATAGCTCATCGCCATCCTTGAAGTGCCGCATATGCAACTGACAGACCGTGGTGCCGCGCCGCGGACCGTGGGCCACGCCATCGATCATGAAACCGCACATGCCGCAGATGCCCTCGCGGCAATCGTGGTCGAAGGCCACTGGGTCTTGGCCCTTCGCGATCAGGCTTTCGTTGAGGACGTCGAGCATCTCCAGGAACGACATCTCCGGATTGACATCCGGGACTTCGTAACGCACCATACGGCCTTTGGCTTTCGCGTTGGGCTGCCGCCAGATTTGGAGGGTAATTCTCATGTTACTTATAGCTCCGTTGGCTGGGATGCACGTAGTCGAAATGCAGCGGCTCTTTGTGCAGCTCGGGCGGCTGACCCTCGCCGCGATACTGCCAGGCCGCCACATAAGAATACTCGGCGTCGTTGCGCAACGCCTCGCCATCCGGCGTCTGATACTCCTCGCGGAAATGGCCGCCACACGACTCGTTGCGGTCTAACGCGTCCAGACACATCAGCTCGGCCAGCTCGAAGAAATCGCCCACGCGGCCGGCCTTCTCGAGCGACTGATTCAGCTCTTCGCCCGTGCCGAGCACTTTCACATCGCGCCAGAATTGCGCGCGCAGGGCGACGATTTTATCGAGCGCATAGCGAAGCCCTTCGGCGGTGCGCGCCATGCCGCAGTATTCCCAAAGCAACTTGCCCAAATCGCGGTGGAAGGAATCCACGGAACGAGTACCCTTGATCTCCAGCAGGCGCTTGGTCTGACAAGCTACCTGAGTTTCAACCTCGCGGAACGCGGCGTGACTGGTATCCACCTTGGGCTGCTTGGAAGTCGCCAGATAATCGCCGATGGTATAAGGCAGGACGAAGTAGCCATCGGCCAGGCCTTGCATCAGCGCGCTGGCGCCCAGGCGATTGGCACCGTGGTCGGAGAAGTTCGCCTCACCGATGACATAGAGTCCGGGGATGGTGCTCATCAGGTTGTAATCCACCCACAGCCCGCCCATGGTGTAGTGAATCGCGGGATAGATACGCATGGGCACTTCGTAAGGATTCTCGCCGGTGATGCGCTCATACATGTCGAACAGGTTGCCATAGCGCTCCATGATGACGTGCTTGCCCAGGCGCTGGATCGCCTCGCTCAAATCGAGATAGACGCCCAGGCCGGACTCGCCCACGCCGCGGCCTTCGTCGCAAACCGCCTTGGCATTGCGGGAGGCCACGTCGCGCGGCACCAGGTTGCCGAAACTGGGGTAGCGGCGTTCCAGATAATAGTCGCGGTCCTCGGCGGGGATCTGATTGGGCGGCCGCTTGTCGCCTTTCTTGAGCGGCACCCAGATGCGGCCGTCGTTGCGCAGCGATTCGCTCATCAACGTGAGCTTGGATTGGTATTCGCCGGTGACGGGGATGCAGGTAGGGTGGATCTGTGTGAAGCAGGGATTGGCGAACAGCGCACCTTTCTTATACGCGCGCCAACTGGCGGTGACGTTGCTGCCCTTGGCGTTGGTCGAAAGATAGTAGGCGTTGCCGTACCCTCCCGTGCCCAGGACCACGGCATCGGCTACATAGGATTCGATCTTGCCGGTGATCAGGTCGCGCGTGACAATGCCGCGGGCGCGACCGTCAATCACCACCAGGTCGAGCATTTCGTGGCGCGGATACATCTTGACCTGGCCTGCGCCGATCTGGCGTTCGAGCGCCTGGTAAGCGCCCAGCAGCAACTGCTGGCCAGTCTGGCCGCGGGCGTAGAAGGTGCGCGATACCTGCGCGCCGCCGAAGGAGCGATTGTCGAGCAGGCCGCCGTACTCGCGCGCGAAGGGCACGCCCTGCGCCACGCACTGATCGATGATCTCGACGCTGATCTGGGCGAGGCGGTAGACGTTGGCTTCGCGCGAGCGAAAATCGCCGCCCTTCACGGTGTCATAGAAGAGGCGGTAGATGCTGTCGCCGTCGCCCGGATAGTTTTTGGCGGCGTTGATGCCGCCCTGCGCGGCAATGGAATGCGCGCGGCGGGGCGAATCCTGGAAGCAGAAGCATTGGACGTTGTAACCCAACTCGCCGAGGGTGGCGGACGCACTTCCGCCGGCCAGGCCCGACCCGACCACGATGATGTTGTACTTCCGTTTGTTGGCCGGATTGACCAGCTTCAGATCGAATTTGTGCTTGTCCCAAAGGGTCTCGATGGGGCCGGCTGGGACTTTGGCGTCGAGTTCCATATGCGCTCCTCTAGGGCAGCCTCAGCACGCCGGTCAGCACCGCGACGGGGATGGAAATATTGCCAATGGCGACGAACCACGCGAAGGCCGCGGCGAACTTCTTGACGATGGGCGTGTAGCGCGGATGACTCAGGCCCAGCGATTGAAACATGCTCCAGAGGCCGTGGTAGAGATGCATGCAAAGCAGTGCCATGGCGACGATATAGAAGCCGGCTACGGCGGGATTTTGGAACCCCATGATGACGTTGGCGCGCACGTCCATGCCGCCGTCCGGCAAGGTGGCTAGCGGCAGCACGCTGCCGACGGTCAGGTGCAGCACGTGGAAGATGACGAAGGCGGCGATGATGGGACCGCTCCAGATCATGGTGCGGGCGGCGTAACTGGCGGGCACGTCGTCCTTCTTGACGTAGGCTTCGGGGCGGGCCTTCTGCTTCAGCCGCCACAACTGCACGGAGGCGGTAATGTGCAGGATCACGGAAACGAACAACAGCGCGCGTACGGCCCACAGCAGGACGACGTGCGAATGCAGGAAATGGGCGTAGTTGTTGATCTGTTGCGGATCCGGCGAATAGATCTGGAGATTGCCGATGAGGTGGCCAATCACGTACCCGAACAGGATCACGCCGGTAACGGCCATGACCGCTTTCTTGCCGATGGTGGAATCGTAGAAGCCGATGGAGCGATTCAATTGACTGGTTGTCGCAATGGCACTCATGTGGATGTCATTTCAGTATAATCGGATGCGCGACGGGCGTGGACGGACCTTCGCTCGTCGCATACAATTGGCGATTTTTGACCGATCAAAGCCAATAAGTGATTTGTTTACTTTGACTTGAAAAAAGCACGAAGCCAAGTCAACCCGGGCTGCAAAATATGTTGCATCTCGGCATAAGGGCCTCCTTACTCTCAGGGAAGCACGGAAACGGTCGCGAGCGGTGGGATTGGGGCGCTAAGTGATTGACGGGTAGAGAGATGTCTTCTTGGCGAGCGGGGAACTGGCGGCGAGCGAGAGGACAGGCCGGGAGGCCTGTCCTACAAGCCGATATTGGCGGGCGCGTTCGTGGCCCAACCGCGTGCAGACGATGGTGAGGCCAATGATGAGCAAGCCGATGGTGCCGGGCTCCGGAGTCGCAGTGGGGTTGACGCAGTCAACCTGCATGATTTGCGCTCCCATGCTTTGCGCGCCGCCGGAGCTGATCAGGGAAGCGGAAAAGTCGCTGGCGATGGACGATCCGGAATAGCCGAAGGTGATAGGCGCGCCTGAGTTTTGCAGGTCGATCACGACTTCACCGGATGCGAACAGCGCGGCGGCTTCCTGCGAGCTGATCGTGCCTGCGCCAGAGAGCAGATCGATGGGGCCGGAGTATGACCCGCCGCTGTGCGACCCTGGGGTCAGCACCATATCGCCGCCCGGTAAGCCCAGCCGCGTGGCATTCGAGTCGGTCAGCGGGATCGAGATGGAGCCATTCTCGGATTCCAGGGTGCCGGTGAACAGGATGCCCGGCATGTAGACGCCCGACGTTCCGGGTATGGAGGCCACGGGTCCGCCCAGCGGCATCCCTCCCAAAAGGATCTCGATTTCGCCGGGATAGCTGGGCGCCTGGCTACCGGAGGAATTATTCGAAGAGATGTAGAAGAGCAGGCTGTCGTTGGTACCGAGCGTGACTTGCGATTGGTTGGTCACATTGACGGTGCTGGCCGTTGCCGGCATCACCGAGGCGACCAGAGCCGCGAAAAGTAGGTATTGACCTGTGCGTATGTTCATAAGTTATAAGTTGATTCTAGGGCCTGAAACCTGGAAAATCACCGGACAGGTTGTACCGGTACATAGGGGTTTGGTAACGGTACAGGAGCGAGGCGAGCTGCGCTCGCCGGGGACAGGGGTTAGGGGCCGGGGGCCGGCGCTATGCTTCCTACAGTTCCAGGGGCAGGGAGCGCAGGCGGGTTCCGTTCAGGTGGAACACGGCGTTGGCCACGGCTGGGGCCAGGCCCACGATGGGAGTTTCGCCGGCGCCGGCCGAAGGCAGATCCGGGCGATCGACCAGCACTACTTCGATCTCAGGCATGTCGCTAAAGCGCGGCACGCGGTATTGCGAGAAACGCGGATTCAGGATTTGCCCGTCGCCAAAGCGGATTTGTTCGAAGAGTGCGCCGCCGATGGCCATCGAGATGGCGCCCTGAATCTGGTTCTTCAGGTGATCGGGATTGACCACCGCGCCGCAGTCGAAAGCTTCGACCACGCGCAGAATGCGAATGCGATTATCTTCCACGGCCACCTGCGCGCAGGTGGCCACGTAGCCGTTCTTTTCGAATCCGCAGGCGATGCCGATGCCTTTCTCTTTGTTCTTGCCAGGGCCCCATCCGAAGCGTTCGGCGGCGGCTTCGAGCACGGCGCGCAGGCGCGCGTCTTTCAGATTCTTGAGGCGGAACTCGAGCGGGTCCATTTGCAGCGCGTGGGCCAGCTCATCCATGTGCACTTCGCGCGCGAAATGGTTGGCGGTGGCGGCCAGGCCGCGGTAGGACCCCTGCCGCAAAGGCGAATTGGCGGGGTGGAAAGCATTCCGCTGCCTGGGGATGTCATACTTACCCACCAGGCCCGAACTGCCCGAGTTGTAGTTGTGGCACTCCCAGGCGGCGATCGAGCCCGTATCCGTGTCATGATTGCTGACGCCGCTCGAGATTTCGATAAGGCCGGCGGGGCGGAAGTAGGCCCAAGTGAATTCTTCTTCGCGGGTCCACACGAGCTTCACCGGTTTGCCGGCGGCCTTCGCCAGGCGCGCGGCTTCCACGGCGCACTCCCCGGTGTGTTTGCCTCCATAAGCCGAACCGATATCCGGCACGATCACGCGGATGCGGTCTTCGGCGATGCCGAAGGCGGAGGCCAACTCGGTGCGCACACCGAAGGGCACCTGCGTGCCGGTCCACACAGTGAGCTGGCCGCCATCCCACTCGGCCAGCGCGGCGCGGGGTTCCAGCGGGGCGTGCGCGATGTAGGCGACCGTGTACGCGGCTTGCAGCTTAATATCCGCGACTGCCATACCTTCTTTAACGGCTTTGACGGCTTCAATGGAGTCGTGAGCATCGCTTTCGCCGGATGAAGAGGTCTGATTCAGGTAATCGTAAAGCGCGTGGCCGGAGGCTGCGCCTGACGGGATCGGATCGCGTTTCCATTCGGCTTTGAGCTGGGCTGCGGCGGCGGCTTGCGCGGCGTCCTCCGCGGTAGGCGCCGCGACTCCCACGAAGTTCTTCTCGTGAACTACCGTGACGCCGGGGATGTCGGGCGCTTCGAAATTGGCGAGGGTGGCGCCGAATGCCGGCGGGCGCAGCACGCGGCCGTAGAGCATTCCGGGACGGGTCAGATCGGGCGTGTACTTGTGTTTGCCAGTGACCATGTCGCGCGCCGCAACCTTGGGCGCCGACTGGCTAAGCGGGCGCGCCAGCGGCACATCGCGCGCGATGGTCTTGGTTAGCTTCCGGCCTTTGGTCAATTCGCCGAAGCCCATCGGGGAGGTGGCAGCGCCGGCGCCCGCGCATACGATTTTGCCATCCGCGATGGATAGCTTGGCGCGGTCGACCTGCCACTTTTCAGCGGCCAAGTCGAGCAGCGCCTCGCGCGCGGTGGCGGCGGCGCGGCGGACTTGCGGGGCCATGGTGGGGGTGGTGCGGCTGCCGAAAGTGCCCATATCGTAGGGCGTCAGGGCGGTGTCGGCCATCACCAGCTTGATGGAGCCGATGGGGCAGTGCAGTTCCTCAGCGGCGGCCTGGCTGAGGGAAGTGCGGATATTCTGGCCGACTTCAGTCTTGCCGGTGTAGATGGCGATGGCGCCGTCTTCGCCGATGTGGAGCCAGGCGTCGAGATCCTGCGGCACGGATTCCGAGCGGCGCCCGCGGCCGGACTCCTGCGCGCGGGCCGAGAACACAATCAGCAGGCCGCCGCCGAGCAGACCGAGGAAGTCGCGGCGATCCACGGCGAAGCGATAGGCGGGCTGGGCGGTCAGCTCGTAGCGTTCGGGTTCGATGCGGTCGAGTGTGTCAGGCATGCGATTGGGCCGCCTTCTGGATGGCCGCGACGATGCGCAGATACGTGCCGCAGCGGCAGACGTTGCCGTTCATGTGACGCACGATTTCTTCGCGGCTGGGGTGCGGGGTCTTCTGCAACAGCGCCACGCCCGAGACGATCATGCCGGAGGTGCAGTAGCCGCATTGCATGGCATCCTCTTCCAGGAAGGCGTCCTGCAACGGGTGGTGAATGCCTTCGATGGTGGTGACTTGTTTGCCGGCGGCGATGCGCACGGGGACGCTGCACGAGCGGACGGGCTGGCCATCCAGCAGCACGGTGCAAGCGCCGCACTGGCCTTCGCCGCATCCGTACTTGGCGCCGGTGAGGTCGAGGTGGTCGCGCAGCACGGTAAGCAGAGGAGTTTCGGGGTCGGCGTCGATGGGCCGGCGGGTTCCGTTGACTGTTAGTTGGGTGACCCTGGGCATAAAACCATTGTGCCACCAGCGAGCTTTGCTCGCAGGGTTCAGGGGCCTGGGGCCGGGGGCTGGGGTTGTGTCACATGCTGTACAATGCAGTCGATATGAAATCGGTTTTGACGCCTTTGGACTTTCTGGCGCGGAGCGCATGGGTGTACCGGGATCGCATCGCGGTGATGGACGGAGGGCGGCGATTCACCTATGCCGAGTTGAACCAGAGGGTACACCGGCAGGCCAGCGCGCTACGGGCCATGGGTGTTCGGCCCGGCGATCGCGTGGCGGTGCTGGCGCCCAATTCAGCGGCCGCCTTGGAGGCGCACTTCGGCGTGCTGCTGGCGGGCGCGGTGCTGGTGATGTTGAATACACGACTGAAGGCCGGGGAGTTAGCCTGGATACTGAACCACTGCGAGGCGCGCGTGGCGATTGCAGATCCGCAACTTGCGACGGAATTGCCTCCGACCGTCCATGCGATCGCCGATTACGAGGAATTTCTGGCGCAAGGCGAGTTTCCGGCGACCGGCTTCGCGGAACCAGAGGAAGACGGTTTCATCGCCATCAACTATACGAGCGGGACGACGGGGTTTCCGAAGGGCGTGATGTACACGCACCGCGGCGCATATCTGAACGCGCTGGGAGAAGTCACGGAACACGGCCTGACCAGCGCCTCGGTATACCTGTGGACGCTGCCCATGTTCCACTGCAACGGCTGGTGCTTTCCATGGGCGATCACGGCGGCGGGCGCGCGGCACGTGTGCATGCGGCAGGTGGATCCGCAGAAGATTGTGGAGCTGATCCGCCAGGAGGGGGTCACGCATTTGTGCGGCGCGCCGGTGGTGGTCGGGACGTTGACACAATACTGCGCGGCGCAGGGCATCCGGTTTGCGGGCGGGCTGAAGATCGTGACGGCGGGCGCGCCGCCTACGCCGGCAGTCATACGGGCGGCCGAGGAGATGGGCGCCAGCCTGGCGCACGCTTACGGTCTCACGGAGACTTATGGGCCGCACACCATCTGCGCGTGGCATACGGAGTGGGACGCGCTGCCGGCGGCGGAACGCGCGCAGCTTCGGGCGCGGCAGGGCGTGCCGTACACTGTGGCGGGCACGGACCTCCGGGTGGTGGACCAGGAGATGCGGGATGTTCCGGCGGACGGCGCGACCATGGGCGAAGCGATCATGCGCGGCAATAACGTGATGCTGGGGTATTACAAGAATCCGCAAGCCACCGAGGAGGCGTTTCGCGGTGGATGGTTCCACTCGGGCGACCTGGCGGTGATGCATCCGGATGGATACATCGAGGTACGCGACCGCCAGAAGGACATCGTGATTTCGGGCGGCGAGAACATTTCGTCGATCGAGGTGGAGAAGGTGCTGGCCGAGCATCCGGCGGTGCTGGAAGCGGCGGTGGTGGCGGCGCCGGATGAGAAGTGGGGTGAGGTGCCAAAGGCGTATATCGGACTGAAGCCGGGGCAAACGGCGACGGCCGGGGAGCTGATCGAGTTCTGCCGCGCGCGGCTGGCGCATTTCAAGTGTCCGAAGCATGTGGAGTTCGGGGCGCTGCCGCGGACGGTGACGGGGAAAGTGAGAAAGAATGAATTGCGGGCCAGAGCGGGTGCTGGGTGCTGGCAAACGCCTCGATCTTTTGCGCGGAGTAGGCCGGGACCCAGAACCTAGTATATCGTCCAGTTAGTTCTTTATAGATCCATGTTTCGGCCAAAGCGCCATGTCCGCGCTGGCTGAAAAGTGAGTATGGCGTTTGTGGGTGGGCAATCCTGCCCGCAGCCGGCTGTCAGCCGGCCGTTGCGACCACGACGAGACACCGTGAAGGCAGGAGCCGCCTGAAAGGCGGCTGCGGGCAGGATTGCCCGCCCCACGGTGCAACCGAACTGCCAGTATTCTATAAGGGACGATCTGTACGATGTACTAAGACCTGGAAGCCTTACAATAAAAAGACCGATGCGAGCCTGGAACCGGGCAAAACTCTTGTGGGGCTACCTGGCGCGGCGTGCGAAGCTGGCGGCGCTGCCGGTGGAGTACATCGTGGAGACCACGGCCAAATGCAACCTCTATTGCCCGATGTGTCCGCGCGAAACGCACCAGCAGCCCAAGCAGGACATGTCCGGCGAGGTGTTCGAGCGGCTGGTGCGGGAATCCGGGTCGACCGCCGAGCACATGATGCTGATCGGGCTGGGCGAGCCGTTCATGGACCCGCGGATATTCGAGCGGATCGAGTTCTGCCACCGGCATAGCATCTCGACTTTGCTTTCGACGAACGGGACGTTTCTCGACGAGCGCGTGGCGGAGCGGGTGCTGGCATCGCCGCTGGAACAGATCACGCTGAGCTTCGATGGCGCGAGCAAGGAGAGTTTCGAATTCTATCGCAAGGGCGCGAAGTTCGAGAAAGTACGCGACAACTTCGTGCGCTTCGCCAAGATGAAGCACGCGCGCGGGTCGAGCTTACAGGTGGTGGTGCAGATGGTGCTGATGGAGCGCAACGCGGGCGAGGTGGAGGAGTTCGTGCGGTTTTGGCGCGGGGTGCCGGGCGTGGACCAGGTGCGCATCAAGGAAGACGAGACGAACATGATGCGCCCCGACGCGGGCCACGCGGTGGAAGACTGGAAGCATCCCTGCCATTACTTGTGGCGCGGGCCGATGTACGTGAAGCAGAACGGCGATATTTACGCGTGCTGCCAGAGTTACATGCTGGATGGCGCGCCGCTGGGCAACATCGCGGAGCAGCCGCTCGAAAGCATCTGGAATGGGGCCGAGATGCAGCGCATGCGCCGCGCGCACACCAGCGGACGGGCGGGCGAGATCGACGTTTGCGCGCGCTGCTGCACCACGATTCCGCATCCGGCGCTGGTGGCGGGCAGCCTGTTGTTCCATGGCAAGACGGTGCGCAGGATGCTGCCGGCGATCGAGCGGCTAATCTATTTGTCGAAGCTGCCGGGGAAGTTGCTGCGTCCGCCGGCGGCGGCTCCGCCCAGGCAGGATCTTGTGCAGATTGGCGTGGATCGGCCGGAGAGAACGGATCGGGGGCCGGAGGCTGGGGGTTGAACTATATGCACATCGAACCGCACGCCTCGCGAACTTGATACGATCGAAGAAGAGGAACCGGATATGTACGGCGCCAGCTCGATTCACAAAGCCCGCGATCTCCCGGCTGACCTTCGGCGAGCCGCCGAGGCGCTCCTAGGCCGCAATCTCCAGGAAGACGAGAGCATTAGTGTGCGCGCCTTCAAGGGCGATACGGTTAAGCAGGCCCCAACCGGCGAGGCGCGCGCGGAGGCCTTCCGCCGTTTGAGTGCGCGTATCGAACAAACAGCCGCGCGGGCCCAAGGCGTGCCGGAGGCGAACATTGACGCGGCCATTAGTGAGGCGGTCGACTACGTAAGGCATCACCGTGGATGAGGATCGTTCTTGATACCGCCATCCTGGTTCGCACCAACGTCAAGGCAACGGGTCCCGCAAAAGAGATCCTGAAGGCGATCGAACGCTGTGTCGGCGTGCTCATCCTATCCCCGTTTCTGATCCGCGAGGTGGAGCGCGTTTTGAAGTACCCGCGCATGCAGTCCCTTTACAAACTTACCGACGCCGAGGTCCGGCAACATATCGAGTACTTGGAGTCGTTGGGCGAGGTCGTCGCCCCTGCGGAGGGCCCACCGATCATACTGAAGTGTCCTGACGACGACCCGGTTATCTATACTGCGCTAGCCGGAGAGGCCGACGTGATCTGCACGGGAGATCGGCATTTCTACGAGCCAAACGTGTTGGAGTTCTGCTCTCGCTACGGCATCCGGGTCATGGACGACGTGGCATTGCTCCGTATCCTTCGCGGGGAGACTTGACCGTATAGGACCAAAAGGCCTTTGCTGCGGTGCGCGCGGTCCCGGCATGGTTTTGTCTGAAATCGGACACAACCTCTGAGACGCCAAGTGTCCCAGGGGCATCTAACGGTCGTGCGCGTCGGCGTGCACCAGGCGCAAAGGAGAACACACAATGCCATACGTTACCGTCGGGAAGGAAAATTCCGGCAACATCGACCTTTACTATGAGGATCACGGCTCCGGTAAGCCGGTTGTCCTGATCCACGGATATCCGCTGAGCGGCGCTTCCTGGGAGAAGCAGACCGCAGTGCTGCTGGCCGCGGGCCACCGCGTCATTACCTATGATCGCAGAGGTTTCGGCAAGTCCAGCCAGCCGGCCACCGGTTACAACTACGACACCTTCGCGGAGGATCTGCACAAACTCGTGACGCACCTCGGCTTGCAGGACTTCGCGCTGGCCGGTTTCTCCATGGGGGGCGGGGAAGTGGCGCGCTACCTCGGGAAATACGGATCGAAGGGCGTGAGCAAGGCGGTCTTCATCTCGTCGGTCCCACCCTTCCTGCTGAAGACGCCGGATAACCCGGAAGGCGTGGACGGCAGTGTCTTCGAGGGGATCCAAAAAGCCGTCGCCGCGGACCGTTACGCGTTTTTCACCGAGTTTTTCAAGAATTTCTACAACACGGATTTGCTGCTGGGCAAGCGCGTCAGCGAGCAGGCTGTCCAGGCAAGCTGGAACGTCGCAGCCGGCGCCTCCGCCACGGCCAGCCTGGCTTGCGTCCCCACGTGGCATGAGGACTTCCGCAAGGACCTGACCCATGTGGACGTGCCTACGCTGGTCATGCACGGCGATGCGGACCGGATACTGCCGATCGGCGCATCGGGGCAGCGGACCGCAAAGCTCATCAATGGGGCCCGCTTAGTCGTGGTGAAGGATGGGCCGCACTGCATCACCTGGACCCACGCGGAGGAAGTGAACCGCGAGTTGGTTGGATTCCTTGGGGAAGCGCAGCGTACCGGCTCGGCGGCGCGGTAAGAAAACACAGAAGTCAGGAGACAGAAGTCAGGAGTCAAAACGCGGAGTTCCCTGCTGCTTGGCGCGCCGAAGATCTTCGGCGCGCTGGGCTGTTTCCTGGACCAGGAATCCCATTTTGGGATGAGTGGGTTCCAGGTCGGGGTGAACGCCGGCTTCTTCGAGGGCTTCGGTTGTGGTGGGGCCGATGGAGGCGACCACCATGCTACGCAGGGCCGATAGCACGGCGGCTTCGATGCCGGCCTCGGCGGCGACCCGCAGCAAGTGCTCGATTTGAATGGAAGTGGTGAAGAGCGCCACCTGCAATTCACCGGCGGCCAGGCGGCGGGCGGCCGCGCGCAGCGGTGCGGTGTCTTCCGGCAGGTCCCACTGGTAGACGCGTACGGTGGCGACTTGGGCGCCGCGTTGGCGCAACGCGTCCAGCAGTTCGGGGTTGGGACGCCCGTATTCCTGGACGGCGATATGCCGCTCGGGACGGTCCCGGATGGCGGCGAGCAGCTCGCGCCAGGTATTGGGCTCAGGCACGGCGACGGTCACGGGCACATCCAGTCCGCGCAGGACGGCGGCGGGCTTGGGCCCGCGGGCCACCACGGCGATGCGGCGCAGCGCCTCGGGAAAGCGCTCCGGCGGATAGCGCGTCGCGAGCGCCTGATGCAGCAGGCGGGTGCCCACACCGGTGAGCAGGATCATCATATCGAACTCGCCGGCGAACAGACGCTCGGCGAATTGGAAGGCGGCCTCGTTCCGCTCCAGGGGCGCTTCGCGCATGGAAGGGGCCAGCACGGGTTCGCCTCCTTGCCGGCGAATGAGCTCGGCGATCTCTGCGGAGCGGCGGCTCTCCAGCGACAATACCCGCATTCCGGCGAATGACATAGGGGGTTCTCAGGCGCGCGCGGAAGGACCGCCGGCGGCACGTCGGATTTCAAGCAGCAGGACTGCGCCTTTGGCCAGATCCTTCAGCTCGTGCGCTTGTTCCGGCGTCAGCTCGCGCGGTTTGCGATCGATCACGCACAGGGCGCCCAGCGCGAGCCCTTCGGGCGAAAGAAGCGGCATGCCGGCGTAGAATCGCAGGTGCGGTTTCTGGGTCACCAGGGGGTTATGCGAGAAACGCTCGTCGGCGAGCATATCGGGGACCACGTACGGATCGTCCTGGCAGATGGCGTAGGCGCAGAACGAGATCGCGCGGGGTATCTCGCGAAACGGCAGTCCGGTGACCGACTTGAACCAGGCGCGATCCCTATCGACGAAAGTCAGCAGGCTGATGGGCGTGAGGCAGATCTCCGCGGCGCGTGCGGTGATCTCGTCGAAGGCCGGCTCGGCGGCGGTGTCCAGTATGCCGTATTGCCGCAATAACTCCAGGCGCGCGTGCTCGTTGAGCGGGATAGGTGGCTTCATGACGCCTTTGTATTAGGATGACTGTAACAGATTTGACGGGCATTTAATAGGTTTTGAGGCAGGATTTGCGCAGTCGCCGCCCGACGCGCCTAGCGGCCGAGTTCCACTTCCGGATCCACCACCAGCCACGCCAACGATCCGATTGCGCAGAGCACGGCGGCCACCAGGAAGGAGGCCGTCCAACTGAATTGGTGGGCGATCAACGGAGTGAGCGACGCGGTCACGATGCCGCCGATCTGGCCGCCCATGTTCATCACCCCGGACACCGACCCGGCCGATGCGCCGGCCATATCGGCCGTGACGGACCAGAAGGAGCTTTGCGAGAGATACAACGCGCCCGCGCCGCCGGCCAGCACGATGCTGGCCAGGCGCGCGCTTTCCACTTGCGTTCCCGAGGCGATGAAGACCGCCGCCAGCGCGATGCCGGCCACCGCGACTCCACAGCGCCCGATACGCTTGCCGTAGCGCCGCGTGAGGATATCGCTGATGCGGCCGCCCACCATGGAGCCGACGGACATAGCCATGAATGGAAGCATGGCGTAGTAGGAGCTGGATTTGAGATCGAGGCCGCGCACCTTGCTCAGGTAGATAAAGAACCAGGCGAAGAAGATCCAGGCGGCGTAACCGTAAGTGAAATAACTGAACGCGATGGCCAGGACATCCTTGCTGCCGAAGATGACGCTCCAGGGCAGCGGCTTGCCGATTTCGAGTTCGGCGGGCGGCTCGGGCAGTCCGCGTTCGATGAGCGCGATCTCTTGCGGTGTGACCCAAGGGTGGTCCTCGGGCCGGTCGCGGGCCAGCCAATACCAGACGGCGCCGGCCGCGATCCCCACGGCCGCGCTGATCCAGAACGACGCGCGCCATCCGTAATGCAAAACGATGTAGGTCACTAGCGGCGGGGTCATGCCCGCGCCCGCGCCCACTCCGGCGAAGATAACACCGTTCGCCAGACCGCGCTCCTGGGAAGGAATCCAGTTGGCGACTAACCGGTTGGACGCGGGAAACAGCACGGCTTCGCCCGCGCCCAGCGTGAAGCGCACGGCCAGCAGCACCAGTAACAGGCTGGCCATGCCTGCCGAAACCATGGCGGTCAGGGCGGTGAAGACGCCCCACCAAAGCGTTCCGAGGGTGAGGACGAGGCGGGGTCCGAAGCGGTCGGCCAGGCGGCCGGCGGGCGCTTGAAAGAGCGCGTATCCCACCAGGAAAGCGCTGAACACCGGTCCCAGTTGGAGATCGCTGATGTGAAACTCGCGCTGGATGAAGCTGCCCGCGACCGAGATGTTGACGCGGTCCAGAAACGAGATGGCGCCGATGGTGAATATCCAGAAGATGAGGAGCCAGCGGATGGGCATGCGAACTTACAATGATACTCGCCGGCGGTCTGGGGGATCGCACTGATGTATAATTCCGTTGTGAAAAGCGCATGCGCAGTTTCATCCTTCGTCCTGCTGGCAACGGCGGGAACCCTCTTCTCGCAGACCGTCCGCAAGCTGGACCCGGCGGTCGACCGGCTGGTACCTCCGAAATCCGTGGTGAACCGGGTCGCCACGGGTTTCAATAAGTGGACTGAAGGACCTGTCTGGACCCGTTCCGGCGCTCTGCTGTTCGCGGAGATTCCCGGGAATAGCATCATGATATGGCGGCCGGGCGGAGCCGCATCGGTGTTCATGCACCCGAGCGGTTACACGGGCTCAGCGCCGTATGGCGGTCCGGAACCCGGATCCAATGGCATGACGCTGGATGCGCGGGGGAGACTGACCGTAGCGGGGCATGCGCGGCGAAACGTCTGGCGCCTGGAGAAACTGGACCCTTCGGCGACGGTGACTGTTTTGGCCGACACATACGAGGGCAAGCGGCTGAATAGCCCCAACGATCTGGTCTATAAGTCTGACGGCTCTTTGTATTTCACCGACCCGCCGTATGGCCTCCGGACGCAAGGCGACCAAGACCCGGAAAAGCAACTGAAGATCAATGGCGTATACCGGATCGTGGGCGCCAGCGCTCAGAAACCGGGCGCGCCGCCAGACCGCGCGAAGCTGCAGCTTCTGATTAAGGATCTGCCGCGGCCGAATGGGATAGCATTTTCACCCGATGAGAAATTCCTGTACGTCGACAATTCCGAGCCGAAGAAATTGTGGATGCGATATAGCGTGCAACCCGACGGTTCCCTGGCGAACGGCATGGTGCTGTACGATGCCACCGCGGACAGCGCGCCCGGGGGTCCGGACGGAATGAAAGTGGACAAAGAAGGCAACATCTACAGCGCAGGTCCGGGCGGTGTTTGGATTTTTTCCGCGGAGGGGAAGCATCTGGGGACCATCCAGGTGCCGGAGACAGTGGGTAATTTAGCTTGGGGCGGCTCTCTCGGCAAGACGCTGTACATTACGGCCAGCACCAGCGTCTACTCCATCGAACTCAACGTGCCCGGGGTGAGACCCTGACGCACGCGCGGTAGGTCTTACGGTGGACACTGTTTCGCCTTGGCCGGCGGGTTCCACGGTCGCCCGCGCCGTTTCTCCAGTGCGGGCTGGCCCGCGAAAGCGTCTGCTCCACCACAACCGAGAGTCGGCAGGCGAAAGCGCCTGCCCCACCACAACCGAGAGTCGGCCAGCGAAAGCGCCTGCCCCACCGCAACCGCTACTTCGGCTGGAAGCCTACCATCGAAACGACCACGCCCAGTTCCCGGCTGTCGGACGCGATCGGCGGCATAGCCTTATCGAGCGCAAAATCGACCCTGGCCACATCGCCCGCCAGCAGGTTTGCGGGAACCTCGCGGCTGTACAGGAACTGGCCCGCCTGCTTGTAGCTCTCCGGGGCGAGCGGCATACCGTTCACATATGCGGAGAGCGACACGCCCTTCATCTTATTAGATCCCGCGACGTCCGGAATGGCGAATTTGAGTTGCAGGATGGCGCCGTTCGCCGGGGCCGTGCGTGGCGGGCGCAACAGCACGGAGAATCTGCGGGCGGTCCACCGCCAGGCGTTCTGTTCCACGCCGTAGAATCCGGCGGCAAACTGGCTGGCCACATGCGGGTCCGCCGCGGCCACCACGCTCGCCAGCGGCGTGGCCTCTTCGACTGTTTGGACCGTCCCCCGCCTGTGCCGCTTGCAGCCCGCCGGCGCGATGGCCAGACTCAATACCAGGATCGCGGCGCCTATCGACACATGAAGGGCGGGCCGGCGCCCTCTCGAAAAAGGAATCGTCATTAGTCCCCGCTCTTCTCTACTTGTACCAGGCAACTGTAGAGCGTGGGTCCGCCGCCCTTGTCGGTCAGGCGCTCGGAAGTGAGCGCGTTCACGCTATGGTGGTCCGCCGCCATGCGGGCCCAGCGCACGGAAGGCACGCAGACCACTCCCTGCCGCACCACGCCGTCGACTTGCGCGCGCAGCAGGCATGCGCCCCGGTCATTGTAAACGCGCACCTGATCGCCCGTGACGATGCCACGCGCCGCCGCGTCGGCCGCTTCGATGTGCACCGTGGCGGTGGCCGCGTCGTTTTCCGGGCGGTTGCCGAAAGTCGAGTTCATGCTGTCGTCGTGTTTGGGCGAGATCAATTCCAAAGGGAAGCGCGCGCGCAAGTTCTCGTCGCCAAAGCGGGATTCCACCGGCGGCGTGTACTCGATGGTTTCCGCGTGGAACTCGCATTTGCCGGACGGCGTGCCGAAGCCGCCATTGGCGAACGGCAGGAAAGGATCGCCGTTGGGCGCCACCCGCAGCCGGACAAAGCGCTCGCGCTCGAGATCCTGCAGCGTGATGCCGCGCACGAAGGGATGTTCGGAATCGAGTAGCGTGCGGATCATGTCGTCGTCCGAATCGGCGAAGCAGGGATCGTCGAAGCCCATGCGCTGGGCCAGCGCCCGAAACACCTCCACGTTGGATTTGGTCTCGCCCGGCGGCGCCAGCGCGGGCCGCGCCAATTGCAGGTAATAATGGCCGTAGGCGAGATATAGGTCGGTGTGCTCCAGGAACGTAGTGGCGGGCAGCACCAGGTCGGCGTAATCGGCGGTATCGTTCTGGAATTGTTCCAGCACCACGGTGAACAGGTCGGCGCGCTGCAGGCCGCGCCGCACGGCATTCTGGTTCGGCGCTATGGCGGCGGGGTTCGAGTTGTAGACCACCAGGGCCTTCACCGGCGGATCTCCTGCGTCGGTTAGCGCCTGGCCCAGCAAGGACATGTTCAAAATGCGCGCCTCGCGGCCCAGCGCGCGCCATTGCAGATCGGCGCGCTCCAGGCCGGCTTTGTTCAGGTGAAAGGCCTGCGAGGTGGAGAGCTGCAAGCCTCCGCCCAGCTCTTTCCACGAGCCGGTCAGCGCGGGCAGCAGCGCAATGGCGCGCACCGCCATGGCGCCGCGTTCGCTGCGCTGCACGCCGTAGTTCAGCCGGATCGCGGCGGGACGCGTGGCGGCGTATTCGCGCGCCAGCGCCACGATGTCGTCCTTCGGGATGCCGGTCAGCGCGGCGGCGCGCTCGGGCGGATATTCCTTGACCTTTCCGGCAAGTTCCGCAAACCCGGTGGTGTGCCGTGCGATGTAATCGGGGTCATAAAGCTTCTCGCCAACGATGACGTGCATCATGCCCAGCGCCAGCGCCGTGTCGCTGCCGGGATTGATGAAGAAATGCTTGTCCGCGGCCGCGCCCGTGCGATTGCGCCGCGGATCGATGGTGTAGAATCTGGCGCCGTTGCGGCGCGCCTCCACGATGAACGGCCACAGATGCACATTCGTGCCGAGCACGTTCGCGCCCCAGGCGATAATCAGCTTGGAGCGCTTGAACTGCTCCGGTTCGGTGCCGTATTTGAAACCCAGAGCGTCGATCAGCCCGGCGCCGCCCGCCGAGGAACAGATAGTGCGGTCGAGGCGCGATGCGCCCAGCCGGTGGAAGAAGCGCCGGTCCATGCCCGAGCCGTTCAGCAGCCCCATGGTGCCCGCATAGCTGTAGGGCAGAATGGCTTCGGGACCGAATTCGGCGGCGATGCCTTTCAGGCGCGCGGCGGTTTCGTCCAGGGCTTCGTCCCAAGAGACGCGCACGAAGCGGCCTTCGCCTTTAGCGCCGGCTCGCCGCAAAGGGTAAAGCAGGCGGCCGGGCGCGTACTCGCGCTCCAGATACCGCGCCACTTTGCCGCACAAGAATCCGCGCGTCACCGGATGCGCCGGGTCGCCGCGCAGCCGGGTGGCCTTGCCGCTATCGTCGATGCTCACCAGCACCGCACAGGCATCCGGGCAGTCCAGGGCACATACGGAATGGCGGATTTCAGGCACGTTAAGAGGATTATACCAGGACGAGCTTCGCTCGCCGGGTTCGGTAGTGCCTGAAAAGTGCGTACGTGTCGAAACAGCGAACGCTTGCAAACGGGCTGGAAGCCGCTTTACGCTGATCGTATGCCATACGACCGCAGTTTGCTAAAAGCGCTCCGCAACCTCATCGCCGATACCGATCTGATCCTCGAGACAACCCCCGACCCTCCCCGGAACCGTACGGCTCACTTCCGTGAAATCTCCGCGCCGCTCTCGAGTTTGACGAGCGCCTTCAGCAAGAAGTGGGGCAACCTCTGGTCTGCCTACTGTCTGCACTTCGCGTACTACAACTTTTGCCGGACGCACCCTACCCTTCGCATCACCCCGGCCATGGAAGCGGGCATTGCGGACCATGTTTGGGCGTCGAGAGAGCTGCTGGCATAACTCCTGCCAGGGTCCAAGTTGTGTATACTGGTTATCGGATTCAAAGATGGCAGCCCACAAAACGGCAGACAACGCCGCGGATGCTCAGTCGTACTACGAGCGTCGCACCCAAGACTTGTCGCGCAGGCTGCTCGATATGGTGACAGATCTCCTCAGTGATCATGCCAGTCAGCACCGTCAAGAGTTCGAGGATCGCGTGGAAAGGCGGTTACGGAGTGGCGCAAAGTTTGTTCCTAGAAAGCGACAATCCCGTTGATTTCCTCTACCTGGATAAGCAGCGCATCTCATCATTGATAGGACAGTTGTCCGACCGTGGCGTCCTAACTGGGCTCAAATCTGTCGTAGCTAAGAGCCACGCAACAGAAGGATCAGCCGACTTAGGTATTCCACTTCTCGCGAAGACCGAAGGAAAACACTCTCGAACGTCCGCCGAATCCCAGGAGGAGACCTATGATCCTTTCTGGATGCACGTCTATACATTTTTACAGGATTTGGAGGCCAACTTCGCCGTGCCTTTGGGCCGAGCGCGCCTCGGATCTCTCGTGAAGTTTAGGGCCTTGATTCAATTTGTAGATCTCCGAATAATGGTAAGCGTCCGAGAATCACCGGGGCGAGCCAAGGCCGGATCAGGGGAGATCGGGCCTTGAATTTCATTAGGGCTGGGCGGGTGCCCACTTGTGGGGCAGCAGTTCTGCGATGCGGGTGATGGGAT
>Ga0302324_100001160_pt1 | contig 64829 bp, 55 predicted proteins | sample Palsa_T0_1_FD_201949 | JGI IMG/M metagenome (GOLD analysis project Ga0302324, IMG submission 201949) | Peat permafrost microbial communities from Stordalen Mire near Abisko, Sweden - Palsa_T0_1 | ecosystem: Environmental > Terrestrial > Soil > Palsa > Peat permafrost | place: Sweden: Abisko...
TCGTACTCTTTCTTCACCACCGAATAGCACTCACAGCTGCGATTTTCCAATCCTGCTCGGTCGAGCACGGTGATATGGCCGCGCGCATAGCGAATCAGTCCTGCGCGTTGAAGTTTAAGTGCCCCTTCGGTCACTCCTTCGCGGCGCACCCCCAGCATGTTGGCAATCAGTTCCTGCGTCATCACCAGTTGGTTGCTATCTAGACGGTCCAAACTTAAGAGAAGCCAGCGGCACAGCTGTTGATCGAGTGTGTGGTGTCGGTTGCATACGGCGGTTTGGGCCATTTGCGTAATCAGCGCCTGGGTGTAGCGCAGCAGCAGATGCAACACCGCGCCGGCGCGATTGAATTCCTCCTTCATGGTGTTCGCGTTCAGTCGAAAACCGCGGCCGGCGCTTTGAACGACGGCTCGGCTCGGAGTGGACTCGCCGCCCATGAATAAGGAAATCCCGACGATTCCCTCATTGCCAACGACCGCTATCTCTGCAGAAGCGCCGTTTGACATGACATACAAAAGAGACACGATGGCGGTCGTTGGAAAGTACACATGGCTTAAAGTGCCCCCCGATTCGTAGAGGACCGATCCTAAGGGCATGTCGACGGATTCCAGGAGCGGCAGCCAACGCTGAGCTTCTGCCGGCGCTAGTGCGCCGAGCAGATGGTTTTGGCTGGGTTGGGTAGAATTCTCCATCAAGTGCTATCCCTAGCGATTCAAAGAACTCGGCCAACGCAGAGCGCGGCTACCTTAATGTATTGATTCAACTGACATTATTGCGAAGCCAATCAGCCGCTATGTCCAATAGCGCACATAGCGCCGCATTATTGACTAGTCTCGGCAAAAATTTCAAAGCTTGTCGGTCACGCACAGTCCTGCGCACGCATCAGACCTGCCGTTGCGCAGCAAAGCCAATGGTTCGCGTCAATTAGATGGAAATGGAAGTTGCGCTGAAGAACCAGTCCTTATGTCACATCATCCCCGATCGCGTCCGCCCATACTGGGCCTTCAACTTTTTGAAGGAGCGCATTTGAACATTCCCAACAAAGCGAAGAAAGACGCCGCCAACGTCGAATCGAACTCCGTCCAGCCGTGGCACAAGTCAGCCCCGTGGCTCATCAGCGCGGCGACGATTCTCGGGCTGATCGTTATATTCCAAAGGTAAGCCGAGGTCGCGATTTGTCCCTAAACGCTGCGTAATTCGCGGCGGCAGGCGGCGCTCCACAAACAACGCGCGCAGTATCCCCGCCGCAGCGGGACCTTGCCCGGTCCGCTTCGCGATCTGTTCACGGATCCTGGGGACCATGGTTCGAGTATGCAGGTCGGAGGGCCGCAACGGGACTGCCGAACCTGCCGAGTCCAGCGAGGCGGAAAGTTCCTGCTGCTGCTTCTCGCTGATCGGAGGCGTGGGATCGTTTGAATAGATGTCGTTCATGTTTGCCGTTCCTGAGATGGACCGCAAGCAGTCGGATCATCTTCCTGTTATGTCACCCAGGCAAGATTTGTCCTGAAGATCGACCGCTGTGCAGCGTCAGCGGCGGTTTCCATGAATCTCCCCGGTTTATTATGTCGTGGTTTTTTTCACTCATGATGGCGGGAAATGTCGAAATGTGCCCGTCTCTCCCGACATAGTCTGGACGGAGCATGGTGCTCGACGAAACCACCAGGAGACACGATGAACTATATGATGCTTATCCATCACGATGATGCTGCTCTTGCCACGGCGAACCAGAAGGAACTCTGGGCCGATTACGCGGCCTTCAATGAAGCGCTGGCGAAGGCCGGTGGCCGTTCCGGCGTGCGGCTTCAGCCTGCTTCGTCGGCAACCAGCGTTCGCGTGCGCGACGGCAAAACCGAAGTCATTGACGGCCCCTATGCAGACACCAAAGAAAAGCTTGCTGGCTACTTTATGATTGACGTTGCCAGCGACGAAGAGGCCGTGGCCTGGGCTCAACGCTGTCCCAGCGCCCGCTACGGCACAATCGAGGTGCGTCCGATCCATGAACAGCGATGAGGCGCGCCGGACTGTCGAGCGGATAGCACGCGAGAGCTACGGGCGCCTTGTTGCACTCCTCGCCGTGAGGACGCGCGACGTTGCCTCCGCGGAAGACTTGCTGGCAGACGCATTCGCTGCCGCACTCGAGCAATGGCCGAGCCAAGGTTTGCCCACCAATCCTGATGCCTGGCTGGTAACCGTTGCCAAGCGGCGTCATCTGGACCTTTTGCGCAGAGGGCAAGTCCAAATGAAAGGTGAGCCTCATCTGCAGATGCTCGCCTCTGAAGTCGAAGAAGCCTCGCGCATGTCAGAGGAGCTGCCTGATCGGCGTCTCCCACTCATGTTTGCGTGTGCGCATCCACTGATCGAGCGGGGGGCAAGAGCGCCCCTCATCATGCAAACAGTTCTCGGCATCAGCGCAAAGGCGATCGCATCGGCCTTCCTCGTTTCGCCGGGCAGCATGAGTCAACGCCTGGTAAGGGCCAAAGCGCACATCAAGGAGAGCGGCATTCCCTTCAGCGTGCCCGAGCAAGATGAAATGCCCGAGCGATTGAATGCGGTTCTCGATGCGACTTACGCCGCGTATTCCACCGGATGGGACGAAGCCCACGAAGGCGAATCGGAACTCGCGCCGGAGGCAATCTGGCTTGGCAGCCTGATTGCGAACAGGCTGCCCGAGGAGCCGGAAGCCAAGGCACTACTGGCAATGATGTTGTATGCCGAAGCTCGGCGCAACGCGCGTCGCGACGCCCACGGATGCTACGTCCCGATTGATCAGCAGGATGTTGCGTCGTGGGACAGAACGCGGATCTGCGACGCCGAGAAACTGCTGCACGCCTGCAATCGATTCGGACCCACCGGGCGCTACCAGCTGGAAGCGGCTATCCAGTCCGCGCACATCGCGCAAAGGCTCACCGGCGCAAATTGCTGGCCGGCGATAGTAGCGCTTTACGATCATCTGGTTTCCTTGACGAACTCTCCAGTGGCCGTGCTCAACCGGGCTGCCGCATTGGCTGAGGTTGCGGGGCCGAATGCTGCTTTGGCAGAACTGTGTGCAATTTCCACGGACAAGCGCATCGTGGGCTATCAGCCTTACTGGGCAACACTTGGCCATTTAAACCTTCGCGCAGGCAACATCAAGGCTGCTCGCGAGGCGTTGACGATCGCCATGGGATTGTCGACCGACGATGCCGTGCGGCAACACTTGAGGCTACGCCTGCAAAGCGCCGGCGACCCTATCCTGCGAGGCATCGCATACTCGCATCGCTAGCTCCGAATGGTGGATATCCAGAGGCCGCTCGAACGCCTGGTCGGAGCGCTCGATCAAGTCCACTACTTCGGCTACCAGCCCGGCATCGCCGTCCTCAATGATCTCGATTACATCGTTCGGATACCGATTCTGCAGATCACTCATCAGCATTTCCGGGTCATCCCCCACCATGATCGAGCGAATCAAGTGCTCGGACACGGCTATGATGACGAAGCCCAGTGAACACGGGGCGATCGCAAAGCCGATGGTCGCCGCCGCTCTGATGAGCGGGATGAGCATGTCCCCCGCTCCGGCCTCCGCAGGGTCTGCAATTGATGTCGACGTACACATATATTCTCCTTCAGTACTGCGCCCGCACACGTTTAGTTCAAGTCAAAGCGTTCGCCGACCAACTCTTCGCTCTTCAGCCAAAGCGCCTGCGCACGCATCGGGTCGAGGGCGTAAGGCTGCACGCCTCCACGCAGCCCAGGGACTGAAACGAGCTCGGCGACGTGGCAGTCTTCGCAATAGCGGCCACCAATCGCTTCAGCATCAGCGACGCAGGCGGCCCATACAGAAGTTGCCGCACCCTGCGGAATGCTCTTCCAGCTAAAGGGCGCTGCGCCCTTGGGTTGACTGGCGTTGATCCCCGCGATCAATCTCTCCCTCACCTCAGGGGTCATGTATCGACCCAGCTCGGTTTGGATGCCGCCCGGGTGCACAGCCGTCGCCCGCACCCCTCTCGCCTTGTGGCGTCGATCGAACTCGACGGCAAACAAAACGTTAGCGGTCTTGGAGCGTCCGTACGCAATGAACTCCTCATAGGGCGAGTGCTCAAAGTTCGGATCTTCAAGATCGACATCCGCAAATCGGTGCCCCGCTGAAGACAGATTCACCAGCCGCGAACCTGGCTGCAGCAGCGAAGCGATGCGATTGACCAGGACGAAGTGTCCGAGGTGATTGGTCCCGAACTGTCTCTCGAAACCCTCGACCGTGGTGGCCTTGGGGCAGGCCATGACACCGGCGTTGGCAATGATCACATCGAAAGACTTGCCCGCCGCCAGCAAACCGTCTGCGCAGTGCCGCACACTGTCAAGCGACGCCAGGTCGAGTTGGACGAGCTGAAGAGAGCCTCCGTTCGCGGATCGGGCGCGGACCTCCTGCGTAGCAGCCAGCGCCTTGGGTAAATCGCGCGCGGCTCCGGTGACTTCCGCCCCGTGAGCCGCCAATGCGCGCGCGGTCTCGACACCGAGGCCGGCGGAAACACCTGTGACGAGCACCCGCTTGCCGCTGAGGTTGATGGCTCGCAGTACCTCGTCAGTCGTCGATGTGGCCCCAAAAGAATTGCTCATGCTCGAATCCTCGCTGTTTTGCCCACCGCCCTACCGCTGCAGCATGCAAAGTGGTTTAATTGGAAATGGAGGGAACCTCCGTTTAATATACGGAGGCTTCCTCCGTTTTGCAAGTGATATTAGGAGCAGATTGATCAACGTGAAACGAAAGCCAGCGGTCCGGGCGCGCAAACCCCGCGCTGACGGTACCCGGAATCGGCAATTGCTGATCGACGCCGCCAAGACTGCGTTCTCTGAAGTCGGGCTGAATGTGAGCCTGGAAGAAATTGCCCGCCGCGCGGGCGTCGGCATCGGCACCCTGTATCGCCACTTTCCAAGCAGGGAGTCGGTTGTGGAGGCAGTCTACCGGCGCGAGGTGGAGCAGCTGGCCGAAGCCGTGCCGCAGCTGCTCGAAACCTTACCGGCGGGGGAGGCGTTGCATCGGTGGATGCATTTGTTCGTCGACTACATCGCCACGAAGCGCTTGATCGCGCCATCGCTGGCAGCTGCCTCGGGCCGCGCTTCTACGTTGCGAGCAACCTCCGTTGAACTGATCACACGTGCGATCTCCACGCTCGTGAAACGCGCCGTCGCCAGCGGCGATGTGCGCAAGGATATCAATCCATCTGACTTGCTGCGTGCAATGGTCGGTGTAAGTTACGGGAATCCGGACGCCGGCTGGGAAGCGAGCGCGCGTCGACTCATCGACCTTCTAATGGATGGGCTGCGGCGAAAGGGCCGATGAATGGACGCTAATTTTGGCGCTGCCTCTGCGCCTTAAACCATTTATTTATCAATATAATACAGATTAAATCTAGTGTGAATTATTGTTACTATACCGACCACAGCGGGTCCTGGGTTGCTCGCCACGCTTCCAACATTTCGATGCGCGAATACCAATCCATGACGCGAGGATGCTCTTCGAAGGGAAAGCTCGCTGTCCGAAAATAAGTCGTCATGCCGGCCACCGCGAAATCCGCGATGGTGACCTTGTCACCCACCAAGAACGGCGAGGTATTCAGTGCGTCATTCATCGTGCTCAGTAATGGTCGAAGTTCAGCGGCGTCCCAATTGGGGTCCACGGCTGGACGAGGCACAGCCTGAGGCAGCAGGTGGTGGCCGACGCACGGGGTCAATAGCGTGGTGAGCACAGGCTGCCAGTGGCTAGATTCCCAGTAGAGCCATCGCGCAATACGGGCGCGCGACTTGGGGTCACGCGACCACAGCCGAAAGTCCCCATGGGCCTCCGAGAGGTATTGCAGGATTGCGTTTGACTCATACAGCGTCAGATCGCCATCCACCAGGGTCGGAATCTTTCCAGACGGGTTGATCGCCAGGTACTCGGCGGTGCGGCCCTCGCCGCGGTACACATTGACGATTCGGATATCAGGTTCCAGTCCAAGCTGGCGGCTCACTGCGAGGACCTTTCGGCCGTTGGCAGACAATGGAGTGGCGTACAGCGTCAGCATTGGAAGATCCGTGGTCCGTGCCGCGAAGGCGCGACTAATGCCAGGATACCAAGGCGGGCATTGCACGCCTTTTCTATCGCTCAGCTATCCGGGGTAGCCACGCGGGCCGCGCAAGTGTATTTTGTGGGTCACAAGATAAGAAAAATTAGAGCAATACAAGGACAAGCGACGACAGGTAAGAGCTAGAAGCCCTTTGCACTGTGGGAGAGTCGTTTCAATGGACGTGCTGCAAGACTCCAGTCTTGAGATTGTTGCGTGCAGACCTACTTCGCCGGCCGTCTGGGGAGAAAGGCTCTCTGCGGCGCTGGTATCCAGCCGCGTTTGCGTCGGCCGGTCAGGACTGGTGCGCAAATGGTCGGCTCAGAGCATCGAGATACTTCAGCCGCCGCTCGACCATCACCTCGTCGTGCTCCACCTCGGCGGTCCGAAGCGCGTCCGCCGGATCAGCGAAGGCACCGATTCTCCTTGGATTGATATCCCGAATGAAGCGCTCACCATCGTGCCGTCGGGCGCTCAGTATCGGTGGCACATCCTGGGTCCCGTAGACTTTGCCCATCTTTACGTGGATCCAGACAGACTCAATCACGCGATCGAAGCCGATTTCGATCGCGATCATTCGGAGGTTAAGCTCACTGAGGCCGTCGGTGTCACCGATCCTTTACTGTCCGAGCTCATCAAAACCATGCTGAAAGAAGTGGCGACTGGCGCGCCAGATCATGGCGCTTATTTTGATCGTCTCTTGGATATGGCAGTGGCGCAGCTTGCGTTGCATCACTCGACCATGGGATCCGCGACCACGCACGCGCGCCATGCCTTGGCACCGAAGCGGCTGCGTCAGGTACTCAGCTACGTCGAAGCCCACATCTCCGAGCCGATTCAACTCGACGATCTCGCCCAGGTAGCCAAATTGAGCCGTTACCACTTCAGCCGTGCCTTCCAAAATGCCATTGGAGAGTCGCCTCTGGCGTTTGTCAGGCGTCGTCGCTTGGAAACCGCAAAGCGGATGCTGAAAGACACAGAGGAGCCCTTGAGCCTGGTGGCGCAGCGCTGTGGATTCCTCTGTCAAAGTCATTTCTCGGCGAATTTTCGCAAATTCACCGGCCGTACGCCGACGGTGTACCGCGCACAGGGTTGAGGGGCGAAGGCATGAGGCGATGAATCGGTTTGTTCATATTTGCTGAGATTGTCTGAAAGTTGCCAATAGAATTCCGGGACCTGTAGTAATTACCAAGTCTGTGCCGTCCAATCCTTATCAACAATCGTCGGAATAAGGCGAGCAAGGGGGAAACAAGATGTCATATGAAACCAGTCGGGCTGGAATTCGATCCTGCACGGGACGTGCGGCGTTTATCAAGGCAAGCTCATTGAGCGGTGCATCCGCGCTCAGCCTGGCCGTTCTGGCAAACCTGCACGCCGCTCCGGCGAGGGCCGCTGATGCGGCGGGCGAGGATACGAGCCTGACCGAGATTGTGGTGACGGCGGAAAAACGCTCGGAGAACCTCGAAAAGGTGCCGGACTCAATCACGGCATTCACCTCCAAGACACTCGACCTGCAGGGGATAACGTCGGTTCAAGACATGACCAACTACGCGCCTGGTCTCTATTACACCACCTATGATAATCGCCCCTATATGCGCGGCATCGGTCGGAACACCGACAATCTGGCGATCGAGTCCGGCGTCGCCGTGTATGTTGACGGTGTTTACAATGGCGCCAACGCCTCGACGATCTTGCAGAACTCCACGCTGTTCACCGACGAAGTTCAGGTTCTGCGCGGTCCGCAAAGCACCTTGTTCGGCCGCAACGCTGACGGCGGCACCATCGACTATATCTCCAAGCGCCCCACGAGCGACTTCGAGGCCGAGGTGCGCACCGGCTACGACAGTTATCAGAAGGCCTTCGTTGAAGGCGCTTTTTCCGGACCGATCAGCGACTCCGTACGCTATCGGTTCGGGGCGAATTACACCAACCAGACCAGCGATGGCTACTACAAGAACTTGAACGGCCCTGCCGAGGGCGGCGGCGTGGCGCAAGGGGGTAACGGCACCAGCTATCACATCGAAGGCCAACTCGAAGGCAACGTCGGTTCGGTTTTCGACTGGTGGGTCAAGGCCGCCACGAGCGACTACGACGTCAGCTATCACACCGAAACGCTGCTGGGACCTCTGGATACGCGGGAGTTCCCCAATCCTCTGTTTCCCAATGCCAATTTTGGCACTTGCGCGCTGCCCGGAGGCGCCGGCGGCTTAGGTTGCGTCGGCAACCCGGACACCATCGTCAGCGTCCTGACCGGCAAAAACACAATCGCGGGAAATCCCAGCGCGCTCGGGACAGGCACATTCGACTCGGGCTTTCAGTCGCAATCCAAGCAGCAAGGTAATTGGCAATTTGCCACTCATCTGACCCTGCATGCCGATGGCTTCGACGTCAAATACCTGGGCGGCTATCAGAAGTTCAACTACGATCTCACGGCACCCTGGACCAACAATCAGGGCGTCTCGAGCGGTGTCCTTGGATACACCCTGGCGGGTCCTGCCGCGCCGACGCCGACTTGCGGCTTTTTCTTTGCTGCTACCAATCTTGCTGGGTGCAGTCAAAATCTGGTGGTCAACTCGGGCCAAAACGCCTTCACGTTCGATGAGTACGAACAATTTTTCAGCAACGAGCTGAACATTGCCTCTACCGGCCACGGACCGTTGCAGTGGATCGGCGGTCTGTATCAATATCACGAGAAGTACACGCAACCTATCAATGTAGTGAGCGAAGGCCAGGCGCAGCTCGCGACGCCCGATAGTCTCGCTGCCCTTCTCGGCACTGGCGCGCTCGCGCCCGCGCCCGCCAACCCGTCGCGTTCGGCGTACAACGAGTACACCGCACTGGCTGAGGACTCCTACGGCATCTTCGGTCAGATCGATTGGCAGGCCAGCAGCCAATTCAAAATCACCACCGGCCTGCGCTACTCCTACGATAAAAAGGACGGCGATCAATCCTTTCGGATCTTGGCATTCAACTTCGAGTCGGCTGGGCTGGGCGTGAATACGTTTGGCGCCAACACGCCGGCGTTCGATATCACACCCTTTGCCACGACCTGCACTGGCCAGACTTACCGCGGTACCGGCCCTTGCTTTTTCAATGCCGCCGGCGAGGCTCAAACGACACTAGACGCGCATTGGGATGCCGTCACTGGAGTAGCCGGCGTTTCTTGGACGCCGGCCACGGACATCCTCGCCTACGCGAAGTACAGTCGCGGCTACAAGGCCGGCGGCTTCAACTCCGGTATCAACGCGCCCAATCCAGAAACGGCGGCGGAGACCGTGGACGCGTTCGAAGTCGGCTACAAAGAGACCTTCGGACATACCTTCCAGGCGAATGTGTCTACGTTTTACTACGACTACAAAAACGACCAGCAGCCGTTTGCCCTGCTCGATACGACCACTAACGTTGTAAACAACGTTATTTTCAATCTTCCCGTGGTGCACACCTACGGCGCGGAACTGGAAACGATTTGGAACCCGATCACCGACCTCGATATCCTCCTGAACTACGCGTACCTACACTCGACCATCTCCAGCACGAACGGTGTGTGTTACCAGGATGCTGCGGACCCGCTGGCGCTTGCGGCTGGCGCCAATACCAGTGGATGCCCGGCCGCTGTCGGTGGTTCGCAGACCCAGAACATCGTGGGCGCGACCCTCCCCGCGTCGCCGCGCAATAAGATTGCATTGAACGTAATTTATACTCTGCACTTTGATCCGGGTTCTTTGGCCCTGTCCGGCAGCTACATCTGGAGGGACCAGACATACGACTCGGTCTTCAATCGTTCGTATAACTTGGCGCCGTCCTACTCGCTGGTTAACTTGCGTGCGATCTGGACCGACAGCGCCAATCGCTACAACGTGATTCTGTATGCCAACAACGTCTTGAACAAGATCGGCGAGGACGCCTCACTCGGCTTGCCGGTTACAAACGCTGGTCCGACGCAAGTCATCGATCCCTTGGTTAGCTATACCCCGCCCAGGGTCTACGGCGTGGAGCTGCGCTACCGCTTCCACTGATCTCTAAGCGACCTGCTGACTTGTGTCGGTTCAAGCACTACCATCCAGCGTGTTTGCAACGCTGGATGGGGCATGAGCAAATCGACGCAGGCGCGAGATGTGACGGCGCTGTTGAACGGCGCCGCCGCCTGTTATGCGCGGGGCCGCCTTGACGAGGCGGCCGTTCTTTATCGACAGGCAGCCGCCGCCGATCCCAATGATCCGCGGCCACTCTATTCGCTGGCGCTCATCGATATCCGGCGTGGCCGCCTGGAGAACGCCCGGCTGCAGTTAAGGGCGGTGATTGCCCATGATCCCAGTCTCTACGCCGCGCAACAAAATCTGGGGGCGGTTTGCCAGAACCTCAATTTGTGGCGGGAGGCGGCCGACGCGTACCATCGCGCGCTGCGGCTGAATCCCACCGCCACGGAGACTCATTTCAGCCTTGCGCGTGCGCTGGCCGTGCTGGGGCGAGTGGCGGAATCGAGCGCCTGCTATCGCGCCCTGACCGCAAATCCGTCCGTCCGCCTTCGAGCCCTGACGCGCCTCGCGGTACTGGATCCGCCAGCGATGAACGAGCAAGATCTGACCGCGTTACAGCGCACGGCGGATGATCCCGCGACCCTGCCGGCGACGCGGATCGAAGCCTATTTCGCGCTCGGCCAGGTATTGGAGCAACGCAGCGCTGATCAAGCCGCCTTCGCCGCCTTTAAGGCCGGCAATCAGCTGAAGCACGACTCGCTGATGGCTTCGGCGGACCTCGCGGCACGGCCTGACGCCCTGGAGCGTGCGCACGACCTCGCGGCGCGCTTCGTGGTTGAGCGCTTTGATGAGGCGTTCCTGCAGCGCTCATTTGGCGGGAGCAGCACGTCGGCGGCGCCGATCTTCGTCATTGGCATGCCGCGCTCCGGATCCAGCCTCCTCGAGCAGATCCTATCGAGCCATCCGCAGGTTCAAAGCATGGGGGAAAACGCAGCGCTCTCCACCGTGGTCGATCAGGGTTTCACTGAACCTGAACGGCCGGGCAATTCGGTCGACCTGGCCGAAACCTATTTGGGCTTGATGCGTCAACGCGGTTGGAATGGTGCTGATCGCTTCGTCGACAAAACCCTGGAGAATCATTTGCGCGTCGGCATGATTCACTTGATGTTCCCGAACTCGGTGATCCTTGACAGCACGCGCGACCCGGTTGATACCTGCCTCTCCTGTTATCGTCAATTGTTCACGGAAGGCAACGAGACGCTTTACGATCTCGGCCAGATCGCTCGGGCCTATGTTCGCTATCGTCGCGTGATCGAGCATTGGGACCGCGTGCTGCCAGGACGTGTGATTCGGGTGCAGCACGAAAAACTGGTGGCCGATCCCGAACGGCAAATTCGCTGGCTTGTTTCGGACGCGTGCAAACTCGACTGGGACCCAATATGCCTGCGCTTTTATGAGGCTGCCGGTTCTGTCCGCACCGCCAGCGCCGCTCAGGTCCGCCGCCCCCTATTCTCAACGTCGATCGGGCGCTGGGCGCGATTTGCAAGCGAACTTGAACCCCTCTTGAAGGCATTGGGACCTGATGCTCAACTCCTCGGCTCTAACCCCAACTGAGCCGCCTTCTTGAAGAGCTGAATCGCCGTATCTGCCCCAAGTTTTTGTTTGATTGCGGACTGATGGTTCGCGACCGTCTTTGGATCGATTCCCATGGATTCGGCGATCACTCTGACAGAATGGCCTTGGGCGAGCAGGCGCAGCACTTCGAATTCGCGTGCGGACAGACCGTCAGCCTGGTCGACGCGCTAGCGTTCGTGGACACTGCGCTCAACATAGAACAGTCAGAGTAGGATTTCCATTGAATCGATATCTTTTCGGCGCCATTTTGTCCTGTTACGCGATCGGCGTTTCGATGAGCACCGCCCGCGCGGATGGCGAGGCCAGCGGCCCTGAGAAGCTGCAGACTGTCGTGGTAACCGCGACGGCGATTCCAGGCACCGCCATCGATATCGATAAGATTCCCGGAAACGTGCAGCTCCTGTCGGCCACAGATTTGACCCGGGAAGGCTCGGCTAGCCTTACGGGCGCCCTGAATTCCACTCTCTCGAGCATTAACATCAATGACGATCTCGACGATCCTTTTCAACCCGACATTCTATACCGGGGATTTGAGGCTTCGCCTGTACTCGGCACGCCGCAGGGCCTCGCGGTCTATCTGAACGGCGTGCGCATCAATGAGGCATTCGGCGACACCGTAAACTGGGATCTGTTCCCGGATATTGCTGTCAACCAGGTAGAGCTCGTCAGTTCGAGTCCAGTTTACGGACTCAACGCCCTCGGCGGCGCCATTTCGGTCACCATGAAGAACGGATTTACCTACCAAGGCGCGGATTTGGAGTTGTCGGGCGGAACCTACGGACAACGCGCGGTGCTCGGCCAGGCCGGCATCAACTCAGGTATGTTCGGTTTCTACGTGGCCGGCCGCGCGTTGGACTGGGATGGCTGGCGCCTCTTTTCCAACGATAGGATGCGCGACATCTATGCCGTCTTCAGCGTACACACCGACGCAGCGACAGTAGATTTGAGCTACACGCGTGCGGACAACACGATGAACGGCCAAGGCTCCGCGCCGGTGCAAGAACTTGCAGTGAACCGATCGCTGGTGTTCACCGGCCCACAGACCAACATCAATACCCTCGATTTCGTGACGGTGAATGGCACCATGAAAGTCACTGATACGTGGTCGTTGCAGGGTGTGCTGTACTACCGGCAATTTGCGCAGACGGTCTCCAACGGCAACACGACCGGCTATGAGGCCTGCTCGAACACCGCCGGCATTTTGTGCCAACCTGATGGCTTCACGCCTCTCATGAACGCGGCCGGGCAATCTCTGCCGGACATCTCCGGCGGCGGAACGGCGTTTATCGGCGAAAATGACTATGAATCGATCGGTGCGTGGGGGCGAGGCGCCACCTTGCAAATCACCGACACGGAGTCAATTGTCGGACACGACAATCAATTCACGCTGGGCGCGGCCGTCGACTATGCCTCAACCAGCTTCTTCACCGGCACCCAGATCGGAGTGATCAACTCACAGCTCCTGGTGCTGCCGTCCAACCTGATCGTCGATACACCGGAAGACTCGTTCGGCGCCGCCAACAACGGCGATCCGACACCGGTGAGTGTGGACTCCGTCAACAGGGACCTGGGCTTTTACGTGACCGATACCTTCAACGTGACCAGCGATCTTGCAGCGACGGCGAGCGGACGGTACAACATCGCCCACGTCGATCTTGCGGACCAGCTGGGCGAGAATCTCACCGGCAATAATCGCTTCGTTCATTTCAATCCGGCCGTCGGCGCCACCTACAAAGTACTGCCGACGATCACCGTATTTGGCGGTATCTCGCAGAACAATCGCACGCCGACGGCTAGCGAAATAGAGTGCTCGGATCCATCGACCCCGTGTTTGCTGCCCACGAATCTGGCGGGTGATCCGCCGACGCTGCGTCAGGTGATCGCTCATACCTCAGAATTGGGTCTGCGTGGCAAATTTCCCGTCGCCGCCGGGCCAGGGAGCGACGTGTCCTGGAATCTGAGCGTGTTTCGCACGCTCCTGCACGATGACATCTACGGCATCGCCACCTCGGTCAGTCAGGGCTTTTTCCAGAATATCGGCGACACGCGCCGTCAAGGCGTCGAGGCCGGGATCAATTATCGTGCGCAGAGCTGGCTGGCCTACGCCAACTATAGTTTCGTGCAAGCGACATTCCGATCGGCTTTGACGGTCCCGTCTCCCTCGAATCCGTATCAAAATGCCCTCGGCGACATTCAAGTTGAGCCCGGCGATAACTTGCCCGGCATCCCGGAGCACCGCCTGAAGCTCGGAGCGGACTATAAAATCCTCGCCGACTGGACGGTTGGCGCGACGCTGAATCTCGTCAGCAGCTTCTACTATGTCGGGGACGAGTCCAACCAGCTCGCTCCGATACCGGGCTATACGGTCGTGAATCTGTACACATCGTATAAACCTGCAGCACACTTCCAAGTCTTTGCCTCAATCAACAATCTCTTTAACCGCAAGTACGCCACCTGGGGCATCTTGAGTGACCCGACCGGGATCGGCGCTCCTGGGATTCCAGCCGACGGCGTGACGAACGGTGCGGGGGTGGATAACCGATTCTTGAGCCCTGCCGCTCCCCTTGAGATATTCGGCGGCGTGCGATTCAGCTTCTAGCCAGTTGCGGTGACTGCGACACCTTGTGACAAATGTTTGCCGAAGGCGTAAAAAGACCATCGGAAACATAACTCGACGAGATCATCATGTCATCGCAGGACAAGGGTGAGACTCCAGGACTGACTGCAGAACCCGGACTTCTTGAGGGCGAACCGCTTGTCGCCGCCGTCAAGGTGAACCTGGTTCGCCGTCGCCTGTTATTAGGAAGCGCCGTTGTCGGAATCGGCGGTGCGGCAGCGGCGGCCATTCATGACGGCGAACTCGGCGGTCCACCACAATCGTTTCGAGGCGCGGTTCCATGGCAGGAAGGGACGGCGGACGCGCCGCCAGGCGCTTCGGGCTCAGGGTACGTTTTTTTCACACCCGAGGAAGCCGCCTTCATCGAAGCCGCGGTCGGGCGATTGATTCCGAACGATCCGGTGGGTCCTGGCGCGCTCGAGGCAAACGTACCCTTTTTCCTGGATCGACAACTCGCTGGAAAGTTCGGGCAGGGCGATCACTACTATCTGGGGGGCCCATGGCCCAAAGGCACTCCTGAACAGGGTTATCAAACCCGCTTCAGTCCCGCGCAACTCTACCGCGCTGCCATCGCGGCGATCGACAAATATACGAGCGCGAGTTTCAATGGCGTTTCCTTCAGCAAACTGCCGGCCGAGGATCAGGACAAGGTGCTAAAGGGGCTGGAGAGCGGCGACATCAAGCTCGATGACGGCGTCGACAGCAAAACCTACTTCGCGATGCTCTTGCAGAATACCAAGGAAGGCTACTTCTCCGATCCGATCTATGGCGGGAACAAAGATATGGCCGCCTGGAAGATGATTGGATTCCCTGGCGCCCACTACGATTACAAGGAATGGGTGTCCCGCCACGGAGAGCGCGTGCCCTACCCCACGGTCGGCTTCAAGGGCCGCCCCGGCTGGAGGGAGACTTGAATCATGGCAACCACTCTAAAACCCGTCGATGCCGTATTGGTGGGCTTTGGATGGACCGGTGCCATCATGGGTCAGGAACTGTGCGAGGCGGGCCTCAACGTGCTGGCCCTGGAACGCGGGCCGTGGCGCGATACGCCGACGGACTTCGCGACCGGGTTCGCGCAGGACGAACTGCGCTACATGTGGCGGCATCATTTATTTCAAAACGTCGCCGACGACACCCTGACCGTCCGCAACAACGTCAATCAAGAGGCGTTGCCGATGCGCCATTTAGGCGCGTTTTTGTTGGGCACCGGCGTCGGCAGCGGCGGCGTGCACTGGAACGGTCAGATCTGGCGCTTCTTGCCCTCAGACTTTTTGACCAAGAGCCACAACCAGCAGCGCTATGGGAAAAAAGCCGTCACGGACTACGATCTCACCGTTCAGGACTGGGGCACCACGTACGCGGAGCTAGAACCCTTCTACGATCAATTCGACAAGCTCTGCGGTACGAGCGGCAAAGCGGGTAATCTTAACGGGGTAATCCAGCCTGGCGGCAATCCCTTCGAAGGCCCTCGAGCGAACGAATACCCGACGCCGCCCATGATCCAAACCTACGCGCCCACGCTGTTCGGCAAGGCTGCTGCCGAATTGGGGCGCCATCCCTTCCCGCATCCGACCGGCAATCTCTCCCAGCCCTACACCAATCCATTGGGCGCTCAGCTGGGTGCATGCACGTACTGCGGATTCTGCGAGAAATTCGGCTGCGGTAATTATTCCAAGGCGAGCCCGCAAACAACCATCCTTCCGTCCCTCATGACGAAAGGAAACTTCACCTTAAAGACCGAATGCGAAGTGCTGCGGGTGGAGTTAACGCCGGACCGCAAGCGAGCAACCGGCGTCACTTACGTGAACAGCGCGGGCGAGGAGTTTTTCCAGCCGGCGGAGATGGTGATACTTTCCGCCTATATCTTGCAGAATGTGCGTCTGCTGCTCCTGTCTGGAATTGGCAAGCCCTATGATCCAAAGACAGGTGAAGGGGTGGTCGGCAAGAACTACGCCTATCAAACCATGTCCTCGGTGAATGTCTTCTTCGACGACAAGATATTGAACCCCTTTATCGGCGCTGGCGCGCTGGCGACCGTCATCGATGATTTCAACGGCGATAACTTCGATCATGCTGGCTTAGGCTTCATCGGCGGCGCTTATATCGCGGGAATGGTGACCGGCGGGCGTCCCATCGAGATGATCTACACGCCTACGGGGACACCGGCCTGGGGCTTGGAGTGGAAGCATGCCGCCGCCAAGAACTATCTGCGCTCATTCTCCCTCAGTGTTCATGGCTCCTGCATGAGCCATCGCGGCAATTATCTTGACTTGGACCCCACCTATCGTGACATCCACGGCCGGCCGATGCTGCGCATGACGTTTGATTTCACCGATAACGAACACAAAATGTCCGACTACTTGACCGACCGAGCGGCCGAGGTAGCGCGCGCCATGAATCCGCGGGAGATCAAGCTGAATCGTCGCACCGGCTCCTTCAGCGTCGTACCCTATCAGACGACGCACAATACCGGCGGCGCCATCATGGGCGACAACCCAAAAAACAGTGTCGTCAACAAGTATCTGCAAGTATGGGACGTGCCGAATGTCTTCTCCATGGGTGCCGGCGCATTCCCACAAAATGCCGGCTACAACCCCACCGGCACCGTGGCGGCGATCGCCTACCAAGCGGCCCACGAAATCAGAGCGCGCTACTTGAAAAATCCCGGTGCTCTGGTTCAGGCGTAGCTCATGAGCACGCTACCTCGCGTTGGGATGACAATCGGTGTCCTGGTGTTGATCGCCGTTCTGGTCGTGACATTGCGTCTCGCCATGGGGTCCCCTCCAACTGTTGCTCCAATGCACAGGAATGAGGATTATTTTGGAATCCTGCCTGTCGATCTATTGAGGCAGCCGATTCCCGACAGCGCGCCGAATGCGGAGCAACTGCGGCGCGGACAATATCTGGTGGCGGCGGGCGATTGCATGTCCTGTCACTTGCGCGATGGAGGCGAACCCTTGGCCGGCGGGTTGGGACTCAACACCCCTTTCGGCGTGATCTACACACCCAATATCACCTCCGATAAGGAGACTGGAATCGGCGATTGGACTGCCGATCAATTCTACCGAGCCATGCACAAGGGGATCGACGATGAGGGAAGCAATCTCTACCCTGCCTTTCCCTACCCTTGGTTCTCGCTCGTCAGCCGCGAAGACGACGATGCGATTCTGGCGTTCTTGAAGACCACGCCCGCCGTTAGTTACACCCCGCCCAAGAATAAGCTACCCTTTCCTCTTAATTTTCGTTCGGCTGTCAAGGGTTGGAATCTGCTCTACTTCACGGCTCATGATTTCAAGCCCGATGCCAATCAAACTATCGAATGGAATCGCGGCGCCTATCTTGTCAACGGCTTAGGCCACTGCGGCGGCTGTCATACGCCGAAGGGCGCGCTTGGCGCGGATAAATCCGGCCGTGATTTCCACGGCGGCACTCTCGATAACTGGGTGGCGCCGGACCTGACGGCTAACCAGCGCACAGGTCTTGGTTCCTGGAGCATCGATGATGTGACCGAATATCTTGGCACCGGGCGCAACGCTCATGCGGGCGCGGGCGGTGCCATGGCGGATGTGATCACCTACTCCACATCGCTGATGAGCGATGCCGACCGCCACGCGATGGCCGTTTATCTAAAGAGCCAAGCGGCAAGTCCGAGCATCGCCGCGGCTCAACCGGATGCGGGCGCGATGCGCCGAGGCGCCGAGATTTACTCGGATGCCTGCGCATCCTGCCACTTGGAAAACGGCGTGGGGCAGCCCAGATACTTTCCGCCCTTGGGACCCAACGCCATGCTGCAGCAGGCGGACCCGATCGGGCTCGAGCATCTGATCCTGGCTGGCGGGCGTATCGGAACCAGCCCGACGCGCCCCTCCCCCATGACCATGCCGAGCTTTGCGTGGAAGCTCACCGACCAAGAAGTCGCCGATGTCTCAACCTTCATTCGCAATAGCTGGGGCAATCACGCATCGGCAGTTTCCGTCTCCCGCGTGCGTTCTGCCCGAAAGAAGCTGAACCTGGACACGGTGCACCTGACGGCAAACTCGGGTGATAATGTGCGCTAGCAGACAGACAAAAACAAAACCAGCCAGTTCAATCAGAGCGGCGCTCAAGGATGGTGCTATGCCTCAAATCGTGCTTTTGATACGGACGCGCGGCGGCTGACCGGCCGCCTGACTGAGATATCGCATGGCGTATCTCCCCAATGGACTCGAGCACCGATGGGGAACAAGGGCGCGGGTGAATATACCGGTCTGGGTGGAGGCAACTCGGGTGCCCAGGACAGATGCCCGCATGAAGAACATGAGTCTGAGCGGCGCCCTCATGGAATCCGATTGCGATTTGCGTCTTTACACTTTCATCGAGGTCAGCATTGCGCTGCCGCCGCCATCCTCGAGCACTGCCATCATCAAGGCATATGTTTCGCGGAAATCCAAGGGAAGCGTAGGAATCGAATGGTACGAGTTCGCCCCCGATGTCATCAAGGACTTGCTGCGATCTTCATCGAGATCCGCTCCTTGATCGCATTCGCTTATGCGGCAGTCATGGCGAAGTCGAGTGAATCGAGCGCTGCCAACCAGTCGGCCCATCGATGCTCGAGCCCTAAAGTTTCGAGGAGTTCGGGCTGCAGGCATCGTTTGAACGGCTGCCCCGAACATTCCGCATGCCGTTGGTGCGCCAGTCGATCGGCGATGTGGACCAGTCTCGGCAAATTGAGTCCGTCGGCTCTCTTCTGGCTCGGCGAGTGGTAGGACTCCACAGCCTCCACGATACATGCAGGGAATCCCCACAGACCGAGTAGGTAAGCCCCCGCCTCCGCTTGATGCGCCTTCATTTGTACGGCGGCTTCCTCAACCGATGGCGAGACGGCCGTCGCCGCGGTGAGCCGAGTTGCGGAAAGCATTTTGCCTACATCGTGCAGCATGCCCGCTAGAAACGCCTCTTCAGCTCTGGCCGGAGACAACTTTTCGCAAACCGCTACTGTGCGGGCCGCTACCGCAGTGTCCAGGCTGTGCTGCCACAGGCCCTCCAAACTTCGTCCAGTCATGCCCGTTGCGATGCCGCTTTTGAACAGGCTATGACCGAGAACCAACGCACCGAGTGTGTCCAACCCCAGGCAGGCGATCGCTCGAGTGGCTGTCGTGACAGGTTGACGCGATCTGAAAAACGCCGAATTGGCCAACCTGATCAAATTGGCGGTCATTGCTGCATCGCGGCCGATGATCTGTGTGGCTTCCGCAACCGAGGCCGTCGGCTGTTGCAGGCATGCCAATATATCTTGAAACACCTTCGGGGCTCTGAACAAGGCATCATCACTACTGACAAATTGCTGCAGCCATTTACTGCTCAGCAGGCGCCTAAGCCTTTGAGTCTGCGAAATCGCCGCTTTGAGTGCAGCGCTCTCGCATGGCTTGGCCAGATACTGGTGAGCTACGCCTACTGAGCGCATGATCGAACTCGGATCGGCGGGACCGGATAGGATCAAACGCGCCATCTGTGGGTGGCATATTTTGATCTCTCTCAGCAGTTGCCAGCCATCCATGTAGGACATGCCCGCGTCCGAGACAATTACATCCGCAGGCGTTTTCGCGAGTTCCTCCTGCGCGGCCGCCCCGCTCGCGACGAACACCATGCTCCAGTCGGCTCTCATGGAGTCCAGGGCACGCTGCATCGACTGAAGAACTCTTGCCTCGTCGTCGACAAAGACGATTCGAATCATGATGCAGATACCTCGTAAAATCCCTGATATTGCACCCTGTATCGCGCAATGATTGACCCTTCGGGAGAATTGCGACGCGATCAGGCGCGTGCATAGCGTCAAGTCTGCGCTCATCGGCGAGCGAAACGCGGTGCGGTGTCACAACTCCGCGGAGCAAGAGCACTAAGTACGATCAGCATCTAATGCAGTTTGCCGACGCGGCCTGTTGTAAGTGTGAACAGCGGTCGCGCCGACCAGCCGCGGACATGTTATATCTGAGACCGGTTCTGAGCGTGGCCACTCTCCCCGCCCTGCAACGACTTGCCGAATGGTCCCAATGACGACGATTCCCTATGTTGAAGCGCTTCCGGGGTTATTTCTCCAGTGACCTTTCGATCGATCTGGGTACCGCCAATACCTTGATTTACATCAAGTCGCGCGGCATCGTGCTCTCCGAACCATCGGTCGTGTCGGTGCAAAGAAAACCGGGCGGCGGAAAGGTGGTCCTCGCCGTAGGTATGGAGGCGAAAAAAATGCTCGGGCGCACACCGGGGCAAATCACTGCCGTGCGTCCTTTGAAAGATGGGGTCATCTCGGATTTCACCTACACCGAGACCATGCTGCAGTATTTCATCAACAAGGTTCACGGCGATCGCCTGTTACGTCCCAGTCCGCGCGTTCTGGTGTGCGTTCCCTTTGGTGCCACCGAAGTCGAACGCCGCGCCATCAAAGAATCAGCCCTCGGCGCAGGTGCGCGAAGTGTCGACATGGTCCCGGAACCCATGGCCGCTGCGGTCGGCGCCGGACTGCCGGTTGATGAAGCGCGTGGATCAATGATCGTCGACATCGGCGGCGGTACTACCGAGGTTGCGGTCGTCTCGTTGAATGGGATCGTCTACGCGATCAGTGCACGATTGGGCGGAGACAAGTTCGACGAGGCGATCACGCACTATGTTCGCCGAAACTACGGCATTTTGATCGGGGAAGGGACAGCTGAACGCATCAAGATCGCAATTGGTTCGGCCTATCCCGCCGAGCGCGTTCGCGACATCACTGTGACAGGTAGAAATCTTTCGGAGGGCGTGCCGCGCAGCATCACGCTAAATTCGAATGAGATTCGCCATGCTCTGGAAGAGCCTTTGCAAGGCATCGTGAGCACTGTGAGGCAAGCGCTCGAACGAACACCACCGGATCTGGGCAGCGACGTGGCAGAACGCGGCATAGTGCTCTGTGGTGGGGGTGCGCTGCTGCGCGACATCGATAAGCTGTTGACGAAGGAGACCGGACTGCCGGTCGTCATCGCGGACGACCCATTGACTTGCGTAGCTCGCGGCGCTGGACGAATCCTCGAGATTACGCGAGAGCATGGGCGCGACATGTTCAACATCCACTAGCAACGATTGACTCGCACACGGCCTCATCGCTATTGAAGTCATCGGAAGACCACTATGAAAATTTCCTCAGCTCCAGTGACGGCGTCGCTCGGGTTCGGCTTGAAAGTCAAGGCAGGGAGTCGTCGTAAAGATCGCCAGCCGCCGCAGCACGTACGAGGCAATACTGCTCGAATACTGGTGGTCGACGAAGATCCGGCGCTGCGCCGGCTCATGACGATTCGTCTGACCGCAGCCAAATACCAGGTCGAGTCGGCAGACAGCGCACTGGCGGCAATCAACGCATGCGCACGGTTTCGGCCAAACCTCGTCATCACCGCTTTGCGCATGCAGCCAATGGACGGTCTCGGACTACTGAGTGAACTGAAGAACCGTTGGCCCGACGTGAGTGTGATCATTTTGACCGCGTACGGCACCATTGCCGCGGCTGTGCGCGCAACCCAGTGCGGTGCGTTCGGCTTTCTCGTCAAGCCGATCGAGAAATCCGAGCTGCTGGCACAAGTGCAGCGTGCGATCTTGGCGTCCAGCTTTACATACCATGATGCGGGTTGGCGCGCGGAAATCGTGTCAACAAGTCAGCTCATGGAGGATCGCCTGGCGCAAGCGAATGGTGCTGCCCGCAGCGACGTAGCCGTATTGCTGGCGGGTGAGAACGGAACGGGGAAAGAACTTTTTGCGCGCGCGATTCACGCGGCGAGCAAGCGGCGCAAGCATCCTTTTATCATCGTCAAGTGCGCAAACATTGCTGAAACGCTGCTCGAGGAGGAACTCTTCGGCGGTGGAACAGACACAGCCGCCGGCGAACCGGCGCGCGGCGGATCACTTCAAGCAGCGCACGGCGGCACGCTGCTGCTCGATGAAATCGGTGATCTTCCCTTTCGATTGCAGGTCAGATTGGTCGCCGCGCTTGGCAAGGAATGGGGTTTCGGCGGTGGCATGGGAACGGCGGCGAGCAGCAACGTACGCCTGATCTGTTCGACTTCACGCGACCTGAGGCCATTGCTTGCTACGCGACAATTTCACGAAGCCTTGTACTATCGAGTCAGCATTTTGCCGATAGAGGTGCCTCCATTGGGGCGTCGTCGCGAAGATATCCCTCTGCTGATTTCCTGCTTTCTCGAGCAAGCCACCGAGAAGGGCGGGATTGGGAAAATATATTCGCCGAAGGCGGTGCAATTGCTCATGACCGCGGATTGGCCGGGGAATGTGCGGCAGCTTTTCGATTTGGTGAAGCGCAACGTTGCCTTGTCCCAGAACAGTGTAATGACGGAAGAATTCGTGGAGAAATCGCTGGGAAGCTCTTCGGCAGGACTCCCATCATACGATGACGCGCGCGACCAGTTCTGCCGCGACTACCTCGTCAAGAATCTGCAAAGCACCGCCGGCAATGTGAGCAAATCGGCTCGTCTCGCCAAACGTAACCGCACGGATTTTTACAATTTGCTGTCGCGCTATCGATTACAGCCGGATGAATACAAGCAGAAGCGCCTTTGCATCTCGAAAAAGACACCCAAGGTCGGCCTCATTGGACCACTCCCCCCTCCGACCACTTTTGGCAGCACTTGACTATCTAATTTTTAGATAATCGCATACCTGCGCTACATGCAAGAATGGGTTCAGGAGGGATTCTGCATGGACGAGCTGTTCGCGGGCCTTGGCGCCGGTCCCGAGGTCAATGCGCGTTGGGCGCGCGGTATTCTGCTGGGCATGCCGGTTCTGATGGACGCCTTCGACAATGACGGCTGTATTGTGGTGTGGAATGCGGAGTGCGAAAGAGTGAGCGGTTATTCCGCTGCCGAGATGATCGGCAATCTGCTCGCCTTTGAGCAGCTCTATCCCGACGTGGAATATCGCACATTCATGCTCGACCAAGCGGCGCAGCGCCGGGATGAAGACTACAGCAGTGTGTGGGAACTGACCGCCAAGGACGGTACACGCAAAACGGTCGAGTGGTTCAATGTCGGGGCCCGCCTTAAAGTTCCAGGCTGGTCGGAGTGGAGCATCGGAATCGACATCACGGAGCGCCGGCGCCTCGAGATGACGCTCCAAGAAGCAACCATCCGGGAGCAACGGAGGATCGCGAGTGAGATACATGACGGCCTTGGGCAGGAGTTGACGGGGCTGTCCTTATTGGCATCCGGACTGGCCGGCCAGCACGCCGCGCGTGATGCCAAGCTCGCACAGGACTTGAGGCAGCTCGCCGAATTGGCAAACCGCACAGTAACGACCTGCAGGATGCTCGCGCACGGACTTGCGCCGTTGCAGGAACAAAAAAACAGCCTGGCGGAAGCCTTGAGACGGCTGGCGTCTGATGGCACGGGACGGTCGGGAGGACCGGAGGTGCTGTTCTGCGAAGTTGCGTCGGCAGCGTCGATGATTTCGCAGGAAGTCAATCATCAGCTGTACCGGATTGCGCAAGAGGGTCTGAATAACGCACTGAAGCACGCCAGCGCACATCTCGTGCGAATTCACCTTTGCGTGGATCGAAGCAAGATCACGTTGCGAATCAGCGATGATGGTTGCGGAATGGGTGCGCAGCTGCCGAACTCGCGCGGCATGGGCATGCAGACGATGCGCGATAGGGCAGCAGCAATCGGTGGGCGGCTGTCCATTTCCACTGACGGCCAGTGCGGTACAGTGATCGATTGCGAGTGCCACAACCGGTTCACGCCGGTCGACAATTCGCTACGGCGGCGCGGCGCTCTCGAGGGGTGCCGTTTCTGATTTTCGGTAACGCCAGAAGCCCGGCAGAACCGGCACACACGCGATGACCCCTGCAACGCACAGAATCCCGCCCCAGGTGATTGAGCGTGCAAGTCCGAAGCGCTGCGCCATGAACCCGGCGCGCGCATTGCCGAGGAGAGGCCCGGTCATGTACGAGAGCATTTCGATCGCCGCCATGCGCCCACGCAGGTGCGAAGGAATCGTCTCGTTCCAGATCGTCATACGAAAGAGGCCGCTCACCATGTCCGCGGCGCCTGCCAACACCAGACAGGCGATCGCAGTCGGCAGCGACTTCGAGAAGCCCAGCGCCGTGATCGAAAGGCCCCACAGCAGCGCCGCGATCACCACCGCCGCTCCCCGACGCTGCACGTTGCGCGTCCAGCCGCTGAAGAGCGTAATCCCGAGCCCGCCAATGCTCATCGCTGAGTACAGGTAGCCGATTGCGTGCGCGCCGCCGCGTTGCGCGGCGAGCGCCGGAAACACGGCCATCGGCATCGCGAAGGTCAGGGCTACGATATCGACGACGTATGTGCCGATTAGCTCCGGCCTGCTGGCCGCGTACTTGAACCCTTCCATGATGCTGGCGAACCCGGCAGGCCTCGCGCTTTCTGCCGGAGGCATCGAACGGATCGCGAACAGCGCGAGCAGAGAAACCACATAAGTCATTGCATCTACGCCGAACGTGAAGGGCAGCCCAAGTGTCGCTATGCACACCCCTGCCAGCGCCGGGCCAGCGATCGCCGCAGCAGTGCCGCGAAGCGACGAGAGCGCCGACACCGCCGGCAAATCCTCCACTGCGACGAGTTTGGGTGTCAGAGACTCCAGCGACGGGGTATGGAAGCCGTCCACGGCCGACATGAACGCCGCGACGACGAACAGGAGCGGCACGCTCGCGTGCGGCAGCATGGAATTCACCGCGAGCGCGATGGATCCGCAAAGAAGCAATACCTCGCACCACAGCAGCAGCCGGCGCCGGTCTATGGCGTCAGCGAAAGCGCCGCCCCAAAGTGCCGTGATCGCCAGCGGCACGAGCTGCACCGTGCCAAGCAAGCCGACAATTGCAGACGATTTGGTGAGAGCATAAATCTGCACGGGCAGAGCCACGTACGTGAGGAAGCTGCCGAATGCGCTGACCAACTGGCCGACAAAGACGAAGCGGAAGTCACGGTGCCGCAGCGGCGATAGATCAAGAAGCACTGTGCCGCAAACCCCGGTGTACGTTCGATGAAAGTTGCGGGATCATGCTCTGCACAGTATCGCATACCTATGAGCTGGCCCTGCTGAGCGACGCGAGCGGCAGCTGAGCAGTGCCGCCTTAGGCTGCAGCGATACGCCTCTTGAGCAAGAAGTAGCGCGCAGTGATCACAATCGCAAATAGCGGCGTGCATACGCTGGAGGCAACGAGAATCGGAACCAGCCAGCCGAGCCAGGTAAATGCCGCGAGCAAAAACAACATATCATCGGGATGAAAGCGTTTGACGCCCCTGAAGTCGAAAGCCTTCACACCAGGTGCGCTACGCCTCTCCAACAATTCAGAACTCCACATAACGAGCAGCATCGAGCCGCAAACGAGGATTCCAAGCGGCACGGCATATTGGCCAAGAGCGCTGTGGCGCAGACCGATGCCGGCACCGAGGAACCAAAACGAGTCCAAGATCATATCCGAGTAGAAGTCCAGTACCTTGCCGCTGTCGCTGCGCAGATTCCCCAGCCGTGCGAGTTCGCCATCGGCTCGGTCGAGGACGCAGCTGACAACCCACAGTATGCCGCTCCACACGGCGGTCTCGCGGCTTCCCGCCGCCAGCAATGCGCAGGCTGCGAGCCCGGTCAATAACCGCAGGCCCGTCAAGTGATTGGGCCGCACCCAGGTCCCGATCAAGGGCCGCACCAACAGCCGCGCGAAGGCATGCGCATAGGTCTGATAAAACACGGCATCATTCTGCGGTTGGCTGTCCAAGTTCGGTATCCTTAGACCGGCGCCGCTAGACGCGGAAGCGATACTCCACGCCTGGCAGGCGCTCGATATCGGGCGGGAAACTCGCGCGCTTGTCCGAGTAATAGGCAACCCGATGATCTCCGTCCGATGCACGGTTATACGTTACATACAGAACGCGTCTCTGATCAGAGGTCAGGTTAGGCCGGGACGCGTGAGGAACATAGCTGTCGAAGAATACGACATCGCCCGGGCGTGTCGGTACCGGCAGCAAATCGATGCCAGCCAGCTCCTGAGCGGTGAGCGGCGCCCACTCGCGGCCAATCAGGGCGGTTTGACGCGGGCAATTCGCCATTTCCAAGCAGCCATTCTCAAGCGTCGCCGGATCGATTGAGACCAGCGCAGTGACGAACAGCGACGCGTAGCGAGACCATCCTGCCTGCTGATCCTGATGTGGCTCGAAACCCGCGCCGCCCGACATCTTGAAGTTGATCTTTTCCTTGAACAGGACCGCGGGACTGCCGAGCACTTGCTCGACCGCCGACTGCAATCGGCTGCCGCGGATGAGTTTGTCGAAGCCAAGGTGATACGGGCAGAAATTTTCAACGCGTTGGAAGACGCGAGCCTGTGCATCAAGAAGGCTCGGTTCCCGATAGATCATCTGTGTGCCCGCGACCTCGGGAAGCTCGCATACCTCATCGGCAAACCGCACCAGCTCGGCGGTCTGCGCGGCCGAGAAGAAGCCCGGGACGACAGTCCACCCTTTGAGCTGATAGTGTTCGAGCGCTGCGCGGTCGAGTTCCGCGCGAGTTCTCACCATATTGGCTATATTCCCCATATTCCCCATATTCCCTGTTTCCTTATCTTGCATCACCGTGCGCCCGTGCAGCAACCGTTGCCAGAGCCCGTGCTTCTCGGTTTGGGCCCTTGTGATCCGTAATCGAGGATACTAAGGACATGAAGCTCGCGGCTCGTATTGCCCTGATCATTGGGCTGGGCGGGATGATTCTGCTCATCGCCCATGAAGGTGCAGTGGGCATCGTCAGACTGCTGTCGCAGGCAGGCTGGATGCTCCTGTGGCTGCTACCCCTGCATGTATTGCAGCTGCTGCTCGATGCGGTGGGTTGGCGTGCGATCATTTTGGCACGCTGTAATCTGACGACGCTCTTCTTGATCGCCGTCGTGCGCCAGGCCGTTAATGGATTATTGCCGGTCGCCAATATCGGCGGTGAGCTCGTGGGCATAAGGCTCCTGACACGGACTGGCATTGACGGCACATGGGCTGCGGCGAGCGTGATCGTCGAGGTGCTGCTGACCGTGCTCGGTCAGTACTTGTTCGTGGCGCTCGGGGTCATATTCCTTCTGCAGATCACTCAGACAATGCGCCTGACCAACGAACTGCTGTTGGGTCTTGCCGCGAGCGCCCCCGTCATTGCTCTGTTGATCGCGCTGTTGCGGCATGGCTCGATTTTCGCGCGTCTGCACCGCATCGCCCGGTGGCTCGGACCGAATTGGCGGGAATCAGATCTACCGGTGCGGGGCGCCGATGTCGACGCCGCGATCAGGGTGTTGTTCCGAGCGCCCGCGCGCTTGGCACGCGCACTCGGCTGGCAATTCGCGGGGCTGATTGCGGAATGCGTCGAAACTTGGGCTGCTTTACACTTTCTCGGCGTGTCCATCGGGTTCTCGAAAGCGTTGATTCTCGAAAGTTTGACCCAGGCCGCCCGGCAATTCATCTTCATCGTGCCGGCGGGGCTTGGGGTGCAAGAGGTGGGACTGGTGGCTGTGGGCCACGTGTTGGGTATCGGCAGCGATGCCGCAATCGCACTGTCGCTTGCGAAGCGATTGACCAGGATCGTGTATGGCGTGCCGGCGCTGCTGGCGTGGCAATGGACTGAAACAAAGGGAGGACTTAAGCGCGCCAAGCCACTCGACTCCTGACCGCCGCCGGTGCCTCGGAAGATTCAACCCACGTTCAGGCGCGCCTTGACGCTCTCGCGCGAGTTGCGAAGAATCTGATTCGACCGTGCAGGGTCTGCGACAGCGCGTGCCAGGGTCATTGCTCCCGCCATTTCCGATACCGCCGACATCGCCAACGCTTCCGCGTTTTTGTTACCCAGCGTCTTCAGCAGTTTGGCCAGCCTCGCAGCCAGTCGTTCTACGCCCTCGCCGTACCTGAGGCGCGCCGCTTCGGGCAGCCGCGGCAGGTCGCCCGACACTGCGGCGAGGGGGCAGCCGCCGCCGGGGGCATCGCGATGCACGGCAGACAAATACCAATCGATGTACGCCTGCAATGCTTGCCGCGGTTCAAGGCCTTGCGTCAGCCGCTGGAACTGAGCCGACCCCTGATCGAACATGGACGTGATGGCCTGCTCGATCAGGTCGTCCTTGGAGGCAAAGTGGGCGTAGAAGCCGCCATGAGTCAACCCCAGTTTATGCATCACTTCCGCTACCACCATACGATCGGGACCCTTGGTACGAATGGCAGCCGCCGCTTCGGCAAGAATCTGTGCGTGGGTTCGTGTCTTCTGTTCGGCGTCATAGCGCACGGAAAACTCCGCGAGTCATATGATTAGGATCATATAGCATTACCCGGGCCGCTGCTGTTGCCCGGCAGGGCCTATGGATTCAACTGCACTTTGGCGGTCACCGAAAGTCCTGGGCGCAGCGCATCACTATTGCTCTGCGCAACATTGAAGCGGATTCGCACCGGCACTCTCTGCACGATCTTGGTGAAATTGCCGGTACCGGGTTCAAATGGCAGCAATGCGAACTGCGATCCCGAGCCGGGCGCCATGCTCTCGACGGTGCCGGTCAGCGGCGCTGATGAAATTGCATCGACGCGCACGGTGGCCTTCTGGCCTGGATGCATTCGACCTGTCTGAGTTTCCTTGAAATTCGCGGTGACGTAGAAACCCTGCAGCGGCACCAGCGTCAGGAGGCGGGATCCCGGTTGAACGTAGTCACCCTGCTGCACCTGCCGATTGCCGACGATGCCATCGATGGGCGCGAGAATGAGTGTGTGCCGTTGATCCTGCAGGGCAAGATCAAGAGCGCTGCTGGCGCGTTCCACGCTCGCTTTTGCCTTTTGCAAGGCAGCCAACAGCGTCGCGCGCTTCGCGACTGTGACGCGCAGCGAGTCTTTTGCGACATTCAGCATGGCGACCGAGTAAGCGGCCTCTTGTTCCGCCGTAACAGCGCCAGCGCGAAAGCTGTCGGCATCCCGCTGGGCAACCGCACCGCTCGATACCAATGCCGCGTAGCGCCGGCCGTCGGCTGACGCGCGCTTGGCCTCTGCGTCGGACGATTTGATTGAAGTTTCTGCCGCGATGATGTTTGCGCCCGCAAGCCGCTCCTCCGCATCCAGACTCAGGAGTGCAGCTCGTGCGGAGGCGACGCCCGCTTCAGCGTCGGCAAGATCCGCCCGCGCGCTGTCGGCCTTGGCGTCGAATTCTTCGGCATCGATTTTGACCAGCGGATCCCCGGCTCGCACTCTCTGGTTGTCGCGAACCATGACTTGCGCGACCAAACCGCGAACCTTCGGCGCAATCGTGCTGGTATCGGCCGCTATGTAGGCATCATCAGTGCTTTCGCTGGATGCGGGGGCAAGAATGAACCAGGTGCCAGCCAGTGCCGCGAGCGCGGCAACAATCGCCGCGGCCCAGGTGCGCCGCCCTGTAAATGCAAAGCGCGCGGCTTTGTTCGCCGCAGTGTTGGATGTATTCAGCCCGCTATCGATGGGTCGGATGACGGCACTCATTTTGGGTCTCACAATCTGCGGACTTGCGATCTTAGTATGATGATTGTAATATGATGATCATCATATAGTCAAGCGACAGGTTCGGCAATGCCTCCGGTGGACCCTGCATCCCTGCCCAAAGCGCGAAAGTTTCTGATTTTTGGCGTTATGGCATTCGGCCAGTTCATGGCGCTGCTCGACATTCAGATCGTTGCCGCCTCGTTGAATGATCTGCAGGCAGGGCTGTCGGCCGGCCCGGACGAGATCAGCTGGGTACAGACTGCGTACCTCATGGCCGAACTCGTGATGATCCCCTTCTCGGCCTTTCTTGCCCAGGCGATGTCGACCCGATGGCTGTTCTCGGTGTCGGCTGCGCTGTTCACGCTATCCAGCGTGTTGTGTGGATTTGCGTGGAACATACAGTCGATGATCGCGTTTCGCGTGCTGCAGGGGTTCACCGGAGGCGCGATGGTGCCGACGGTATTCGCCGTGGGATACACGCTGTTTTCGGGCAAGGAGCGGGCGATGATCCCGGCCATTCTGGGCGCGGTCTCGGTCCTCGCACCCACCTTGGGTCCCACGGTCGGCGGCCTCATCACGGATTCGCTGGGTTGGCGCTGGATATTCTTCATCAATGTACTGCCCGGCATTGCCGTAGCGGCATTTTCGAGCATGCTCGTACGGATCGACAAGGCCGACTTTAGAATGTTTCAGCGCATCGATTGGACTCATCTGCTCGCGATGGCGGTGTTCCTGGCCGGGCTCGAGTACGTGCTCGAAGAGGGTCCGCGGCTTGATTGGTTTGGCGACTCGCGCATCGTGGTCGCGGCCTGGGTTTCATTCGTTGCCCTCTTACTGTTCCTCGAACGCTCGTTCTTCTCGCACTCGCCGATCGTTCGATTGTCGCCGTTTCGCAAGCCGACTTTTGCCTTTGCCTGCCTCTTCAATCTGGTGATTGGTTTCGGCATCTACTCATCGACCTACCTGATCCCGGTGTATCTCGGGCGGGTGCGCGGCTACGACAGTCTGCAGATTGGCACGACGGTGTTCGTGGTCGGCGGCGCACAACTGCTGAGCACGGTGATCGCCGCGACGCTCTCGGTGCGGGTCGACCGGCGACTCATGATCACCGTGGGATTGCTGCTGTTTGCGTCGAGCCTTTGGTTGAGTTCCCATCTCACCACGCAATGGGGATTCGCGGAGCTCTTCTGGCCGCAGATCGTCCGCGGTCTCGCCGTGATGCTGTGCATCGTGCCCAGCGTCGGCATGGCGTTGTCCGCCTTTCAAGGGCTTGAGCTGCGCTCCGCATCCGGCCTGTTCAACCTCATGCGCAACCTAGGCGGTGCCATCGGCATCGCCGTCGTCAATACCTGGCTGCAGGACAATGCGCGCATCGAAACCGCCCGGATTGGCGAGGCGCTCGGGCACAGCGCGCAAGCAGCCACGGATACGGTAGCGGGACTGGCGCAGCGCCTCGCCGCCTCGACACCGGACTCCGCGCAGGCCTTGCAGCTCGCGCAAAAGCTATTCGGCCACGCTGTCGGCCAACAGGCACTCGCGCTCGCTTTCGACGATGTCTTTCGCCTGATGGCGTGGATGTTCGTTGCGGCGCTCGTAATGGTTCCCTTCGCGAAGTCCGCCTCGAGCGCGCCGGCGAGTGCGGCCGAGGTTCATTGAGGAGAATCTTGTGAACCGTGCAGCCACAATGGTTTTGGGAGTTGTCTTATCGATGGTGTCCGCTTGCGCGGTAGGGCCCGAATACCGGCGGCCGGACATTCAATTGCCGACAGAGTTTCACCACGGCCAGGAGATCGCCGCCAACCCGGCGCCGTCGCCGGACGCCGCTTGGTGGGCCGGATTCCACGATCCGCTGCTGACGCAAATCATCGAGCGCGTTCTTGGGCAGAATCTCGACTTGGCGGCGGCTGCGGCGCGCGTGACCGAGGCCCGAGCCGCCGCAAACCGCGCGGGCGCGGCGCTGCTCCCCTTGGCAAGCCTGGCGACGGCGGCATCGCGATCGCATGAATCGCTGCAATCGCCGATTGGCGAAATCATCCGTGCGGTCGGCGCGCCGCGCAACTACGACACCTATTCCGCCGAGGCGCAGGCCTCCTGGGAGATCGATCTGTTCGGCTCGCTGCGCCGCGCCCGTGAGGCGGCGCTCCGCGATGCGCAGGCAGCCGATGCCGGTGAGACCGCGATTCGCATTGCGATTTCCGCCGAAGCCGCAGATGCGTATCTGCAGCTGCGCGGACTTCAAGCGCAGCTGGGGCTGGCGGACTCGCAGGAAGCCACGCAGTCCCATCTGGTCGAATTGGTGCGGCTGCGCCTCGGCGAAGGAGTGTCCTCCGACCGCGAACTCCAACGCAGCAGCGGAGAACTCGAGCGCGTGCGCGCCCTGAAGCCTGCGCTGCGCGCAGCGATCGATGCGCAGATCTACCGCCTGGATATCCTCATGGGAACACCCGCCGGAACCCATCGCGAAGAATTGGCGGCGGCGCCGTCTCAGCCGCTGCCTCCACAGCCGGTGGGCAGCGCAACACCCGCGCTCTTGCTTCAGCGTAGACCCGATATCGTGATCGCCGAGCGGCACCTTGCCTCGGCCAGCGCCCGCATCGGTGTCGCCGAGGCGGAGTACTACCCGCATCTCACCTTCAACGGTTTGCTGGGATTTGACAGCGTCGACAGCCCTTCACTGTTTTCGAGCGCCGCAATGCAAAGTGAGGCTGTCGCCGGCCTGCGCTGGCGTTTGTTTGATTTTGGACGCGTCGATGCCGAAGTGGCCATCGCCCGCGGACGCGAGGCAGAAGCGTTGGCGGCATATCGCAGCACGGTGCTGCGCGCGACCGAGGATGTCGAAGTCGCGTTGTCGCAGTTCGTCGAGAGCCGCTCGGAGGCGGCGGTGCTGAAGCGTCAAATCGCCGCGCTGGCGCGAGCTCGCGATGAAGCAGAGACCGCCTACGAGGGCGGCGTGCTGCCGCTGCTGGAAGTGCTGGAAGCCGATCGCGATCTGTTGGCCGCCAGAGATCGTCTAGCCACGACGAATGCGAACCAGGCGCGGGCCGCGGTGGCATCTTTCCGGGCACTGGGCGGCGGTTGGACCGGTTGAAATGATCGCTTAATTTCGCCCGACGGCACGCTCCTGCCAGCCTCCGCCCAGAGCGGAGTAAAGATGCACCAATGCACTCAAGTTGCTCGCGTATGCTTGCGCGAGCGCGAGCTCGGCCGTGAACAAGTCGCGGTCGGCTTCGACCACGTCAAAATAGGAAGCATAACCAATCTTGTATCGGGCCAGTGCGATCGCTTGCGCGCGCCGCAGAGCTTCGACCTGGATCGATTGCTGGCGCTCCTCGTCCTCGTAGGTGCGATAGGCGACGAGTGCATCGGCGACGTCCTGGAAAGCGCTCTGTAGCGTTTTTTGATATTGAAACAGTGCTTCGCGTTTGCGTGCGTCGGCAAGCTGCACCTGATACAGGTTCGACTGCACGCTGAGCAGCGGCTGAATCAACCCGACACCCGCGCTCCATTCGGCTGCTGGGGCAGTGAACAGGTTGCTGAATGGGATCGACAATGAGCCATCGCTTCCCGTGAGCGAGATGTTGGGAAATAGCGCCGCTTTCGCCACACCAATTTCAGCATTGGCGGCAATCAATCCTTGCTCAGCCTGTGCCACATCTGGGCGCCGCTCCAACAGTTGTGATGGTAGACCGGCCGGAGGAAGTGGCGGCGACTCGGGTACCGACTCGCCGTAGCGTTGACGAATGATCGGTCCCGGATTGCTGCCTATCAGGACGCTGATCTGATCCTCGGTTTGCGCAATCTGGCGCTCGAGGTCCGGCACCGTGGCGCGTGCGGCGGCCAATTGCGCCTCGGCGGTCGCGACGTCGAGTCCGGTCGCGTAGCCGCGGTCATGCTGCGCATGCGTCAACTCCACGAACTTCTCGCGCGTTTCGACGGTGCGTTCCGTGATCTGCAGTTGGCTGTCGAGCGAAATCAATTCGAAATAGTCATTGGCAATGCTTGCCACCAATGTCACGTTCACGGCACGCGCGGCGTACTGCGATACCAGCAGATTTGCCCGCGCCGCTTCGCTCATGCGCCGCAGCTGTCCCCAGAGGTCAAGCTGGTAGGAGGCGAGAATTTGAACTTGAGCCTCATTGTTGATCCGCGGCGCGCCGGGAAGCAGCGCGTAATCGGAAGTCTTGGCGCGTCCGGCCGATGCATCGACAGACACTTGCGGCAGGAAATTCATGCGCGTCGAACCAAGCTGCGCCTGCGCTTGCTCGATGCGCGCAGCGGCGATTTTCACGTCGTAGTTGTTTTTTATCGCGGTTGCGAGTAGGGACTGCAAATCCGGATCCGAGTACACTTGCCACCACCCCTGATCGCCGACAGACGCCGCATCGCCAACCGCGCCGGCGGCTCCTCTTGCCTGATCCTCGCGGTACTGAGCCGGCATATCGAGCGGCGGCCGCCGGTAGTCAGGTCCCACCATGCACCCGGCGAGCAGCATTGCGGCACCCATCCACAGTAACTTTTTCATCGCTCGGGTTCCGTGGAGAAGCGATTGGCAAGACCCTGCAAGATGACGTAGAACACGGGAACAATGAAGATGCCGATCATGGTCGCGGCCGTCATGCCAAACACCACGGTCGTGCCCAGCACCTGGCGCGAGGTGGCGCCGGCGCCCGTGGCGATTGCCAAAGGCAGCGCTCCCAGGATGAAGGCAAAGGATGTCATGAGTATCGGGCGCAGACGCAGTCGCGCGCCTTCGATCGCCGCCTCGATGAGAGGCATGCCGCGCTGGTGCGACAGGCGTGCGAATTCCACGATGAGGATCGCGTTCTTGGCTGCCAGCCCAATCAGCATGACCAGACCGACCTGCGCATAGATATCGTTTGCCATGCTGCGCATCGAGAGTCCGAGAAACGCGCCGAACACGGCAAACGGAATGCATAGAATTACCGCGAAGGGCACGATCCAACTTTCATACTGGGCGGCCAGCACCAGAAACACAAACACCAGGGCCATCGCAAATATGTAGGGGGCCTGGCTGCCCGCACGCAGTTGTTGGAACACCGAGCCGGTCCAGAAGTAAGTTAGATTGCTAGGCAGAGTTTTGGCGACGGATTCCATGGCCGTGATCGCATCGCCCTGGCTGTAGCCTGCGGCCGGTGCGCCGTTGATAGTGACAGCGCGATACACATTGTAGCGCTCGATATAGGCGGGTCCACGCGTGGGCTTGATGGCGAGCAGCGACGACAGCGGAACCATATCGCCGGCCTGCGTGCGCACATACAGCGAATTGACCGAGTCAGGCAATGTCCGCGCCGAGAGTTCGGCCTCGGCCGTGACCCGAAATGTACGCCCGAATAAATTGAAGTCATTGATGTAGTTGCCGCCCAAAAAGGTTTGCAGGGCGGCAAAGATGTCGGAGATCGGAATGCCCAGCTCGCGCGCCCGGTCGCGGTCGATGACATACTCGATCTCCGGCACATGATCGTTGAACTGCGTCGAGACGCGCGAGAGTTCCTTGCGCTTGTTGGCGAGTGCGATGAAGTCATTGATCTGGGCCGAGAAGTTTTCCAGACTGCCGCCGGAGGTGTCCGCGAGCATGAATTCAAAGCCGCCCGCTTGGCCGATGCCGGGGATTGCCGCCGGCGCAATGAACACGACATTGGCTTCCTCGAGAGGCCCAAGAAGCTTGTACAGCCGCTCGATCAGCGCCTGGGCCGAGCTGCCCCGTCCCGGGCGCTTCGACCAGGGTTTCAGAGGGATGAAGCCCGAGCCCGTGTAAGGCGTGTTGACTTGGGCGAGCAGATTGAGCCCGGTAATGGCAAGCATGCTCTCGACTTCGGGCTGCTTCTCGACGACCGCACGGATCTTCTCGAGCACCTGCTCGGTTCGCTGCAGCGACGCGCCGGGCGGCAGCTGCGCCACCATCAGCATGTAACCCTGGTCGTCCTCGGGCAGAAAGCCCCCCGGTCGCAGCCACACCAGCACCGCGAGCGCGATGACGATGGCGCCGAAAACGCCAAAGGCGATGGCAGAACGGCGGATGGTATGACGCACGGTGCTCGTGTACTTCTTGGTGGCCAGCGCAAAAACTCGGTTGAACGAAGCGAAGGCGCGCGCCAGCAAGCCGGTGGGCTGAACTTCCGAGCGCGGCTTCAGCAGCAGCGCACACAGAGCCGGCGTGAATGTGAGCGCGATCAGCGCCGAGATCAGCACCGATACCGACAGCGTCAGCGCGAATTGCTTGTAGAACTGGCCGGTGAGCCCGCCAAGGAAAGCCACCGGCACGAACACCGCCGTGAGCACCAGCGCGATAGCGATCACTGGGCTCGACACATCCGCCATGGCCGCCCGTGTGGCGGCAAGCGGATCAAGCCCTTTCTCTTCCATGTTCTCCGTGACGGCCTCGACCACCACGATCGCATCGTCGACCACCAGGCCGATCGCAAGAACGAGGGCGAACAATGTCAGTGTGTTGATCGAGAAGCCGAGGGCAACAAAGATGGTGAAAGTGCCGAGCAGCGATACTGGTACTGCCAGCATTGGAATCAACGTCGCTCGCCAGCTCTCGAGGAACACGAAGACCACGAGCAGCACCAGCGCCGCGGCGATGAACAGCGTGATTTCGACTTCGCGGATCGATTCGCGCACGAATTCCGAAGTGTCGAGCGGTATCTCATAGCGAATGCCCGGCGGGAAGCGCTTTGAGAGCTGCTCGAGCGTCGCGCGTACATTCTTGCTGACCTCGAGGGCGTTCGCATCCGGCAGCTGATAGACGCCGAGCAGCGCCACCGGCTTGCCATTCAAGCGGCTCGAGCGCGAGTAGTCGGTGGCCGCCAACTGGATGCGGGCAATGTCGCGCAATCGAACGATGGAGCCGTTCAGCCCGGCTTTCACGACTACATTTTCAAACTCGTCCACACTGCGCAATCGCCCGTGGACTTTGACGGTGTAAGTCATTTCCTGTCCGGGCGGCGATGGTTCGGCGCCGACGATACCGGCGGGTGCTACGACGTTCTGCTCACCGATGACGTTGGTGATGTCGCCGACGGTGACGCCCAGGCGCGCCATCTTTCCTGGGTCGAGCCAGATCCGCATGCCGTAGTCGCGCGCACCGTACTGCAAGACCTGGCCCACACCCGGCACCCGCGCCAGAGAGTCATACACCTGCAGCGTCGCGAAATTGCTCAAAAACAAGTAATCGTACCTGGGGTCCGTCGCTTCGATGGCGGCGAAAATCAGCGGCTGCGGCTGACGTTTCGTGATGGAAACGCCCTGACGCAGCACGTCCGGAGGCAGTTGCCGCTGAGCGATGGCCACCTGATTCTGCACGTCGACGGCGGCAATATCCTGGGCGGTGCCAACGTCGAAAGTGACGTTCAGCGTATAGGAGCCATCGTTGGCGCTGCGCGAGTCCATGTAAATCATGTTCGGCACGCCGTTGACCTGCGTCTCGATCGGCGCAGCCACCGATTGCTCGATGGTGTCGGCATCCGCGCCGGGAAAGGTCGCCGCCACCACCACCGAGGGCGGCGTTATCTGCGGAAAGCGCGCTACCGGCAACAGCAGGAAGGCGATGACGCCGGCAAGCGTTATGATAATCGCGAGCACCGTCGCGAAGATCGGGCGATCGATGAAGAAATTACTCACGAGGCCCGCGGTCCAGCTGCGGGCGGCTCTAGCGGTTGCACTTTTACGGGCAGGCCGGGTTTGAGTTTCTGCGTGCCGTCAACGACCACCACATCGCCCGGCGCGAGACCCTCCTCGACAACCCAGTCGTTGCCCTGCTGCTGGCCCATTTTGACATCGCGCTGCTGCGCGGTGCCCGCATGATCCACGATCCAGACATAGTTCTTGTCCTGCAGGACCTGGACCGCGCGCTGCGGAAGAAGCAACGCATTTGGACGTTCACGCGTCGCAACGACCACTCGGATGTACTGCCCGGCATGTAGGAATTGCTTCGGGTTCGGGATCGTCAGACGCAAGGCGAGTGTATCGGTACGCAGGTCCACCGCGGCATCGACGAAATTCAGGGTGCCGGGTAGTTCGTATTCGCTGCCATCGGCCAGCAAGATACGGAATTGGCGCTGACTCGGGTTGTGCTGATCGAGTGGGCGCCCAAGCTCGCGCTGAACCTGCAGTATGCGCTGCTCGCCGACACTGAAATTTGCATACATCGGGTCGGTCTGGTAGACGATGGTCAATAAAGTGGTGTAGGCCGTAACGACGCCGCCAAGTCGAATCATCGCCCGGCTCATGACGCCGTCAATGGGCGATCGCACATTTGTGTACGCCAAATTTAGCTCCGCGGTCTTCACAGCCGCCTCCCCTGCTTTCACCTGGCTCTTCGCAGAGGCATCCGCGGCAACGGCCGCATCAAGTTCCCGATGGCTCAGGGCGTCAGCCTCCGTCAAAGGGCGGGCACGGGCCAGATCTCGTTCCGCTTGCGCCTGCGCTGCGTGTGCCTGTGCCAGTCCGGCTTGCGCTTGTGCCAGCGCCGCGATGAAAGGCTGCGGATCGATCTCGAACAAGGTTTGGCCGCGCTTGACCGATGCGCCCTCGAGCGCGACTTGCCGGGACAAGATGCCCGCGACCTGCGGGCGGATTTCCACCGTGTTGGAGGCCTCGAGCTGCGCGGGATACTCTTGCGTCAGCGAGGTCGGCTGCGCCCGCATCGTCAACGCCGCGACCGGCTGAGGTGCCGCCGGCCCCGCGCCTTCGCTGCCGCAAGCGGCCGCCAGGGCGAGTACAGCCAAAACTGGAAGCCGCGCAATGAATCGAAGCATAGAGGACCGAACTGATCGCTAAGGGAGCACAAGCATAACTTGCCGGGCGAGGGACACCAGTAGGCGCCGATCGCGGCCAATCGGCTGCAATAATTAATTGGCAAAACCAGCGGAGGATGCTGCATGCTGAATTATCCTCGGGCACGGACCTTGAGTTGATCGCGAAGAGGCTCAAATGGATATGAGAACCCTCACGTAAAAGGAGTTCCTAGGTGATAAGATTCAACGGCTTGCATGCGGCGAGCCTTGCAGCATGCGCTGCCTTCGCGCTGGGTGGCTGTGAGAAGTCAGGCGTACCTGCCCCGGCGCCGCCCGAGGTCAGCGTAGCGCCCGTGATTGAAAAGCGGGTAAAGGACTGGGATGAGTTCACGGGCAGGCTTCAGGCGGTAGAAACTGTCGAGATAAGGCCCCGGGTGACGGGCTACATCGATAACGTGGCGTTTACTGAGGGCAGCTTGGTCAAACGCGGCGCGCTGCTGTTCGTCATCGATCCACGACCCTACCGGGCGGATTACGATCACGCGGCCGCCGATGTGAAGCGTTTCAAAACTGTCCTCGATCTAGGACGCATTGAATTGGTGCGAGTACAACGCCTTAGGGACAGCGGCGCTGTCTCAGAAGAAGAATTGGACGAGCGCAAGAGCACCGTGGCGCAGGCCGAAGCCAATGTCGCAGGTGCCGAAGCCGCCCTCGAAGCAGCTTCGCTCAATTTGAACTTTACCCGTGTGACCAGTCCGATCGACGGCCGGGTCAGCCGCGCGGAAGTCACTCGCGGCAATTTGGTCACGGGCGGCAGCAATGGCGGCACCCTGCTCTCATCCGTCGTCTCGATGGATCCGATTTACCTGTACTTCGACGCGGATGAACAAAGCTACCTGCGCTACACGAAATTGGCGCGCACGGGACAACGCCCCGGTTCGCATGAAGGCGGCAGCCCCGTTCAGGTCGGCCTCGCCAATGAGGAAGGATTCCCGCATTCCGGCACCGTGGATTTCATCGACAATCAGCTGAATCCGCAAACCGGCACCATTCGCGCACGCGCGGTCCTCGAGAACAAGGACGGGCAGTTCACGCCGGGCTTGTTTGCGCGCGTGCAACTGCTGGCGAGCGGCGAGTATCCTGCCATCTTGATCGAAGATCGCGCGGTGAACACCGATCAAAGTCAGAAGTATGTGCTGCTGCTCGGGGCCAACAATCAAATCGAATATCGCAAAGTCACACTGGGCCGCGTCATCGATGGCCTGCGTGTCGTGCGCGAAGGACTGCAACCCGGCGACGTAATCGTGGTAAACGGCGCGCAGCGCGTGCATCCCGGGGTCACCGTGACGCCGCAGCGAGTCGCCATGGGTGCGGACGGCGCGCAGGCCGCGCCGTAGGGACCCCCAAGCGATGAACATTTCCTCGTTCTTCATCGAACGGCCCATATTCGCCACGGTTCTCGCGATACTGATCACGGTAGGCGGACTGCTGGCGATGCCGCAGCTGCCGATCAGCGAATATCCGGAAATTGTGCCGCCTACCGTGGTCGTGAGCGGACAATATCCCGGCGCTTCGCCGAAAACCATCGCCGAGACGGTGATCACGCCGCTCGAGCAGCAGATCAACGGCGTGGAAAACGCGATCTACACCAATTCCACGGCCACTCCCGACGGCACCTTTTCAATCACGGTGACCTTCAGACTCGGCACGGATCTCGACATTGCGCAGGTGCAGACGCAAAACCGGGTGGCCCAGGCCGAAACGCGTTTGCCGGATGTCGTGCGGCAAATCGGTTTGGTCACGCAGAAGCGCTCGCCGGATCTGACCATGGTGGTGTTCTTGAAGTCCGGCGACGGCCGTTACGACTCGCTGTATCTGCGCAATTACGCGGTCATCCAAATCAAGGACGTGCTGGCGCGTCTTCCCGGCATGGGTGATGTTCGCGTATTCGGATCCGGCGACTACGCCATGCGCCTGTGGCTGGATCCTGGAAAGATAGCCGCTCGCAACATGGATGTAGACGAAGTGCTGGCAGCGGTTCGCGAGCAAAACGTGGAGGTCGCGGCCGGTCAGATCGGCGGAGAACCCTCGCTACCCGGCACTCAATTCGAATACATCGTCAATGCCCAAGGCCGGCTGGAAACCGAGCAGGAGTTCGGCAGCATCGTGGTCAAGAGCGGCGCGAACGGCGAGACCACTTACTTGCGCGACATCGCGCGGCTCGAGCTTGGCCCCGATAATTACGCGCTGCGCAGCATGCTGGATGGCGGCCCGGCCGTCGCCATTCCCGTATTCCAATTACCGGGCGCCAATGCGCTGCAGCTCTCCGATGCAGTACGCGCCACGATGAAGGAACTCGCGAAGAGCTTCCCGGAAGGCGTGAGCTACGAAATCGATTACGACCCCACCGTGTTCGTCCGCAGTTCCATCGAATCGGTGGTTCATACCTTGTTCGAAGCGGTACTACTGGTGGTTTTGGTCGTGGTTGTGTTTCTGCAAACCTGGCGTGCGAGTGTCATCCCGCTGGTGGCCGTGCCGGTCGCCATCATCGGTACGCTGGCAGCTTTGCTGCTCGCGGGATTTACGATCAATTCGCTGACCCTGTTCGGCCTGGTGCTGGCCACTGGCATCGTGGTCGATGATGCCATCGTGGTGGTCGAAAACATCGAGCGCAAGATTGAGCAAGGCTTGAACCCGCATGCGGCTGCACACGCCGCCATGGGCGAAGTGACTCGACCCATTATCTCGATCGCACTGGTACTGTGCGCCGTGTTCGTTCCAGTGGCGTTCGTTTCTGGACTCACCGGGCAGTTCTATCGCCAGTTCGGCATCACCATTGCGGCCAGCACCATCATTTCCACTTTCAATTCGCTGACCTTGTCGCCGGCGCTGGCGGCGCTGCTGCTCAAACCCAGGAATGCGCAGCCCGATGTATTTCAGCGCGGCATCAACAAGGTTTTGGGAGGATTTTTCCGCCTTTTCAATCGCGGCTTCGAGCGCGCCTCGGATTCCTACGGCCATGGCGTGCGGCGGTTGACCTCGATTCGCGCCGTCGTGCTGGGTGTGTTCGTATTCCTGTTGGCCGGAACCTGGGGAATATTTCAGCTGGTGCCGGGCGGATTCATCCCTGCGCAGGACAAGCAATACCTCATCGGAATCGTACAATTGCCGGATGCAGCCTCGCTTGATCGCACCGAAAACGTCGTGCGCCGGATTTCAGCCCTGGCCAAGGAGACCCCGGGCATCGATCACGTCATTGGGTTTTCTGGCCTGTCGGTGCAGGGCTTCGTCAACTTGAGCAATGCGGCGGTTCTGTTCTTCCCGCTGAAATCCTTCGACGAGCGAAAAACCAAGAATCTGTCGGCGGGCGCCATCGCCCAAGCCCTCAACAGGAAATTCAGCACGATACAGGATGCCGTGATCTTCGCCGTGCCGCCGCCGCCGGTCCAGGGACTTGGCACGACGGGGGGATTCAAGCTTTTCCTGCAGGACCGCGGCGCGCATGGCTATGATGAACTCGCGCGGGTTACCGCCGAAGTGTTGAACAAAGCTAGGCAGCAGCGCGAACTGAATCCCTACGCGACCTACACGACCTTTCAGAACAGCGTGCCGCAGCTATATGCCGACGTCGATCGCGTGAAGGCGAAGCGCCAGGCGGTGCCGCTGTCCAAGGTGTTCGATACGCTGCAGACATACCTGGGCTCGGTGTATGTCAATGACTTCAATCGCTTCGGACGCACCTATCGCGTGTTCGCGCAAGCCGAGCCGCAGTTCCGCAGCCAGCCTGAAGACATTGCCAACTTGAAAATGCGCAACTTGAACGGCGACGAAGTACCCATGGGAGCCGTGGCGGACATTCGATTCCAAGCAGGACCTGACCGAGTCTCGCACTACAACGTGTACCTGGCCTCGGATATCAATGGGCAAGGTGCGCCAGGGGTCTCATCGAGCCAGGCCACGGCGGCCATGGAGCGCGTCCTGCACGATACTCTGCCGAACGGCTTCGGTTATGAGTGGACCGATTTGACTTTTCAGCAGAAGACAGCCGGCAATACGGCAGTGTTGATATTCCCGATCTGCGTCATGCTGGTTTTCTTGATTCTGTCGGCGCAGTACGAAAGTTGGGCATTGCCGCTGGCGGTGATTCTGATCGTACCGATGTGTTTGTTATCGGCGATGGCGGGAGTTTGGCTGAAGGGTTCGGACAACAACGTGCTTACCCAGATTGGCTTTATCGTCCTGGTGGGGCTCGCCTGCAAGAATGCAATTCTGATCGTGGAGTTCGCGCGCGAGCGCGTGGTGCATGGTTTGGCGCCGGTCGAGGCGGCGATCGAGGCCTGTCGTCTGCGGCTGCGCCCCATCCTCATGACCTCATTCGCTTTCATCATGGGAGTGATCCCACTGGTCATCGCCACGGGTGCCGGCAGCGAGATGCGCGAAGCGATCGGTATCGCGGTGTTCGCAGGCATGCTCGGTGTCACCTCCTTTGGCTTGTTCCTGACGCCGGTATTTTTCGTCTCGATCGAGATGTGGTTGGCGCGGCACTCGCCGCAGCATCTGGAAAGTTCCGCCTTAGCCCCGAGTGAGGAGACGCCCAGTGGGTAGGCGCATGGCAGCCACGGCCGCACTCCTGCTCGCAGGCTGCGCCGTGGGTCCAAACTATCATCGACCGGAGACTCCCGTGGGTGCTCAGTTTGCGAACGCCGGCGAACCCGGATTCATCGAAGGAAATGCCGCTCAGAGGTATTGGATCGGATTCGAAGATCCCATCCTGAGCGGGTTGATCGAGAATGCGCTCGCTCACAATAAAGACCTGGGCATTGCGGCGGCAAATCTGCAGGCCGCCCGGGCGGCCAAGAGACTGGCCGGATTCGATCTTTACCCGACGGTGACCCTTGCGGGTAGTTATACGCACAACCTGGATTCGCAACAAGAACTGCCGGGATACACTGAGAATCAGCGCCACTTCGATACGGCGCAGGCCGGGTTTGATGGGCTGTGGGAGCTCGATCTATTCGGCCGCGTCAGGCGCAATGTCGAAGCGGCGCGCGGCGACGTGGGCGCGGCCGCGGCGTCGCTTCAGGACGCGCGTGTCAGTGTCATTGCCGAAACCGCGCGCAATTACTTCATCCTGCGCGGTCTGCAGGATCAGCTAGCACTGACGGAGCGCAATGCCGACAATCAACTGAGCACACTGAAACTCACGCAGACTCGATTGGAGGCTGGCCGCGGCAACCAACTGGATTCCTCACGCGCCGAGGCTCAATGGCAGACCACACTGGCGTCGATCCCGACACTGCAGGCATCGATTGCCACGACCCGCTACCGGTTGAGCGTGCTCACCGGACAGCAGCCAACGGCGCTCGATCAATTGCTCTCACCGCAAGGGCCGTTGCCGCCATTGCCGGGCCTGAATGCCATCGGCACACCCGAGCAATTGCTGCGGCGTCGACCCGACGTTCGCGTGGCCGAGCGGCGGCTCGCCGCGGCGACTGCCCGAGTGGGTGTGGCCATGGGAGATCTGTTTCCGAAGGTCACGCTGCTCGGCGAGGCGGGATACCTGGCTCCCAAGTTCGGCGACTTTGGACAGAGCGAAGCGCGCTTCTTCACGGTGGGCCCGGGCATCACGTGGGCCGCCTTCGATCTCGGCCGGGTGCGCGCCCGCATTAGCTCCGCCAGGAATCAAACGGATGCTGCGTTCGAAGCGTATCAGAGTGCGGTCCTGGGGGCCCTCGAGGACACCGAAGGGGCCCTGATCAACTACGGGCATTCGCAAACGCGGCGCGAGGCGCTCCGAGTCGCCGCCGTTGCCAGCGATAAGGCGGCGGATCTCGCGCGAAGGCGCTTCGAGGGGGGGCTCATCGATTTCCTCGAAGTACTCGACGCCGAGCGCACCGCGCTGAGCGCCGAGCTATTGTTGTCGCAGAGCCGCGCCGATACCGCGACATCGCTGGTCGCGGTCTACAAGGCGCTTGGCGCCGGCTGGGAGATGGGCGCCCGCGACCCATGGTGACGCATTGCGAGCCTCGTTCATCGTAATTCCGGTATGGCGATAGAACGAAGCATTATTTGTAATCCCGATCCAGCGCGATAGCCTGTACTCAGGGCCCCGCGGCGGAAGTGACTCCAGGCTGAATGCATCCCCCTGCCTAAACCTCATTTCACTGACGCCGCGGAAGCCCACCATGTGCTTGCGTCCCTTTGAGGAGGCGATTCCAATGAGTGCCGTCCTAGAGCCCTTGATCAGGCAATCCACGATTGTCAAAGCTAACCTCAATTACACGCGAAATACGGGCGTCAGACCCGTCAATTACACGTTTGACCCTCCCCCGGGCATTCCTCGAAATAGCGGCGAAGTGGATACGCGATCCGTCACCATCCGTAATGCGCGTCGCACTGCAGGCTTGAAGCTCGACGTGAGCGGATTCGAGATGATTCGACATCAGAGTTTTCTCACTGCATGGAGCTCCTTTCAGGATCCCGCCCTCGTCAAAGCAATGGACTATCCGGAAGTCATCGCAGCCTTGCGCAAACACACGGGCGCCGAGAAAGTCATCATCTTTGATCACACCGTGCGCGACAGCACCGTACAACCAGGTAACAACAACCAGCTGCGAGAGGCAGTCCGGCGGGTACACGACGATCAGACCTTGGACTCGGCGCCGCGCAGAGTCGCCAAGCACTTATCTCCCGATGAGGCCGCGTGGCGCATGCAGCGCCGGTTCGCCATTCTCAATTTCTGGCGCCCCGTGGGGGGGCCTGTCCTCTCGACTCCGCTGGCGGTTTGTGACGCCCGAACGATCGAGCCCAAGGACTTGATACCGAGCGATCTTGTCTATCGAGATTGGACCGGCGAAACCTACGCGATTGCCTACAACCCTCGTCATCGCTGGTATTGGTACCCGCACCAATTGCCCTCCGAAGCCACGCTGCTCAAAATTTTCGACTCCGCGACCGACGGGCCTGCGCGCCTGACCGCGCATACCGCATTTGATGGCCCGTCGAGTGCGCCCAATGCACCGGCGCGGCGCAGTATCGAAATTCGAGCAATCGCATTCTGGTGAGGCTCGGGTTATCGGGAACACTAGGAGGCCCCTCGGTGTGATCTTAGGTGTAGCCCGAGAGCAATCGCCACCCCCAGGACTGGTAAGACAACGACGACTTCTATCTTGTGAACGATCAATGCGCCGGCGAGTAAGGCTCCGAATAAGTAGGACACGACAACTGAACTCTGAATCTTGACATCCTTCAATCCCAAGGCATCCCCATTTGCGATTGAATCGGCCACGGTGCCGACGAGCTTGGTCAGTGTCGTGGTAAAGACGATGGTCGTGAGGCTGATCGTTTGACCTGCGACCGCCTGCAGTCCCATGGCAACCGCCAGCAATAGTATTTGCAGGTGATCAGACGGCGCGTAAGCGGCGTGCGGAGTCCACATCGCGTAAAGCGCGAAAAATAGTAAAAGTGCTGTTTCGCTGCCGAGAAGCAAATTAAGCGCCTGCGACTGAGGACGCCCGCGCCGCTGCAACACCCCAATGGCGCAGCCGACGACAAAACCGCTCAACGCCACGATCGAACCCATGGCTGCCTGCGAGTCGCCTTGGGCCACGTAGTAGGCAAGGAGCGCGAAATTACCAGTCATTGCGGATGCAAAAACACCGCCTAACGAGGCAAAACTGATGACGTCCACCGACCCCGCGGCAAAAGCGGTCAGCAGGAGAATCCATTCAATGGAATTGAATTTGGTTTTTTCCAACATGTGATTCGCGGGTCAACTCATAGTATGCAACAGACGGCGCCCACTCAGAGGCTCATTCCTTTGTGTGCGTCCCTATCTAGGCCGGAGCTAAGTTCTTATTTTTCGGCCCTTTACAACACTATTGAAATGTCAATTATTGTCAACGCCGGGCTTGCAACTGGGCTCGCGACGTTGGCAGCCAGATTTGAGCGCGGATGACCTTGTCGGAAATCCGATCAGGCCCGGGCTGCGCTATCGCGACGTAGAAAAAATCACGCTGCGAACGCTCCGACTCCGGTAAGAGTTTCACGTAGAAGCGGGTCGATCGCCGTTCAACCGGGAATGTCTGAATGGCCTTCGCTTGATGCACATAGTCGACATCTTCTCTTGCCGTCGCCGGCTCGGTCCACCACGCAAAAGAAGCGTTTTTCTGTAATTGATTGCGATGAACCCGGATCTCGACAAAACGACCCCCCGAGCTGACTTGATAACCGTCGACGGAAATCGTCAATGGAGTCGGACTCAATGACCGTTTCGCTTGAACTCTCCCGTCCACCGCATCCTTTGCGCCCGCAACACTTTCGTCGATAACAACGGCATCAGGCGGCGACGCGCCCCCTGAGGGCGGCGCAGGTAGTGCCGTCTGAATCGGCGCGCCGTCACGCGTCGCGATGCACGTCCCGACAATCAAGAGCACCGCGAGAAAAGCTGCGGCAGCGCGTGACTGCCACAAGGGCTTCTTGGTGCTGGCGGCTTTGAGTTCCCGGAGAGGCGTTATCAATCGTTGCTCGGCAGTGTCATGCCTCAGTCTTTGAATCCAATTGTGAACACTCATTGACCGGCCGCCGCGATGCCAGGAGAGGCCAACCTGCAGCATCCGCCACTGTCGGCTGGAGAGCACTGCAGGACGGGTGGCCTTGACGCCAAAATCGCGGGCCAGTGTTGCCGGACGGCGGGCGAACGGGTGCGCACCCGCGAGCAACTCGTAGCATATGCAGGCCAGCGCATACAAATCGTCGCGGGGATCGGCAGTGCGGCCTTCCAGCAGCTCGCAGCTTGCATAGGCTGAAGTCGCGGATACCGGCGCGAAGTCGAGCTGCCCCGAATTCGACGATGTGCGGGTGATTTTTTGGGCAGCGCAGAAATCAAGGATGCGAACTTCGCCTTCGCGAGTTACCAAGATGTTCATTGGCGTCAGGCTGCCGTGGACGATGCCGCGCTCGTGCGCGTATTCCAATCCTGCGCCCAGCTGCCTGATGATCCGCCACGCATGCAGCGGCTGCAACGCTGCCGGAAGCATGCGCTCAATCAGACTACCCAGCAGCTCCCCTTCGAGGAGTTCCATCGTGAAAAAGACCACATCCCCGTCCTGGTCCAGGTCGAAGACGTTGACGATGTTCCGATGCGACAACACTTGGCCACGATAAAGTTCGTGCCGGTGGGTCCTGATAATCTCTTCAGTGCATTCGCTGCCGGAGTGCAATACCTTCACAGCGACATACTGTTGAGCGTCTGGAAGCGAGGAGCGATACCGGTCAAGCGCTCTGAACACAGACCCTTTACCGCTCGTTCCAAGCCTTTCCTGGATGACATATCGTTCCCTCAACACGCGACCGACCCAATTCGAGACTGCGGTATTGGTATTGGGGTACGACACGATCCAAACATGTCTTGATCCCTGCCAAATGTATGTAAGAAAAAGCCGCGAACGGGCGGACTGATGCGATAACGCGCCGCCGTTCGTTGCCTGTGCGGCCAGCCTTGCATTGGTGTGCCAGCGAACAGATACGGGACTCAGACTTTGGCTAACTATGATCTTGTTCGAACACGCGGAGTTTCAATGGCGACAGATGCGCAGGTCTTGCACGATGTTCTAGACGCCTTTGAAGAAATCCCTGGACTGCGATCCTCTCGGCTCTCGATCCACGTCAAGAGTAGGATCGTGACCATACGGGGCCGGGTGCATAGCTCTGAGGAGCGCGAAGCGGCGGAGCGCGCCGCCCGGGGCATCGTTGGACCCAGGGCTCTAGTACTTCAAGTGGGCGTCACCGCGGGGAAGGGCCCGGCGGCCAAATCTCTCGGATGATCTCGTTCTTTTAGCGTCTCGCGATTTGCGAGATCACGTGGTCAGGTCCCACTTCATTTCAATCATCCTTCTGATGCAGTCCTCGGGCAAATAAGACATCCATTCTAAAATATTGTTTTCCGAGCGTGCGGTGCTGGAGTCGAGGCTTGCATCGAGCGGCGAGGCGGGGTCAGATGGCCCTGTTGGTGAGTCGATGAACCCGCCCTGTTGCACGTGAGTATGCGTTTCCATTCGATTCTCCTGATTTCCGTTCCTTGTAAGAATTACACAAAATCGCTTTGCGCTCTGTGCGGTAACGTACTCAGGTGACTGGATTCCACTCACCCCGGGAGGGCCCGCGAACGAGTCACGGTAATCTCCTCGCGCGTCGCAGCATCGCTAACGGTTGTGGCCGCGGCCGAAAGCAGCAGCGATGCCAGATGATTGGGCATCGCTGCCATCACCGGCAGAAGCTTTTCTGCCGACACTGGCCGTACGAGCAGATATCCCTGCAAGTAAATCGGCGTCAGGTCCCTGAGCAATGCTAGCTGCTCCGGGCATTCAATTCCCTCGGCGGTCACTTCCAAACCGATGCTGTGACAGAGTCCGACAAGAGCCCGCGTGATTGCCGCCGAGCGAGTGCTCAAGTGGATGCTTGCAATGAGCGCGCGGTCGAGCTTCACCCGCGTCAGCGGCAATTGCTCGAGCGAGGCGAGGGAGGAATATCCGATGCCAAAATCGTCGAGTGCGATTGCCACTCCGCGGTCCCGCAATTGACGCAACACCTCGATGGTCGCCGCGCCGGTCTGCAGAACGTTTTCAGTGAGCTCAATCTCGATACAGTGCGCCGGCAGTCGATGCTTCTGCAGCAGATCCATGACGCGATCGATGAAGCGGGAATCAAGCAGCTGGCGCGAGGATAGGTTGATGGCGACGCGAGCCTCCGGCCAGGCGCCGTGGTGCCATTGCGACGCGGTCTCGATGGAAGTGCGCAGCACCCAGTCGCTGATTTCCATGATCAGCCCCGACTCTTCCGCAATTGCCAGAAAATCGCTGGGAGGGACTCGTCGTCCATCGGGCAGGCGCCAACGCAGCAACGCCTCGACCAGGTGTGTGGTGAGCGTGGTGGCATCAACTTCCGGTTGGAACACCAGCTCGAATTCACCCCGTTCCAAGGCGTAACGCAGCCCCTGCTCGGTTGTAAACTTGGCCGAAGCCGCCTCCAGCAGCGCCGGGCTGAACACAGCCAATTGACTGCGACCCAAAGCCTTGGCACGAAATAGCGCGGCGTCCGCAGCGCGCAGCAGCGCCTCGGCGTCGCTGCCGTGGTCGGGATACAAGCTCGCGCCCACGCTGATGCTTATCATCAGATACCGGCCGTCGACGGCAACTGGCTGTTGAAATGCGCGTACCAAGTCCCATCCGATTGCATTGAGCGCATCCACATTCGCGACCCCATCCCTGACGATGGTGAATTCGTCGCCGCCCAAGCGCGCCGCGAAACCAGCCGGACCTCCCCTCTCACGTAGGCGCTCGGAGATCGCACCGAGCACGCGGTCGCCGAAAGCATGGCCGAGGCTATCGTTAATGTTCTTGAAATTGTCGAGGTCGACGAAGAACACACCGACGTAGGAGCCGCTCGCCTCGGCCCGAGCGATGGCGGCCTTCAGGTGCAGAAACAACTGGCGCCGGTTCGGCAATTGGGTCAGCGGATCGTGCTCCGCCAGGTGCTGCAGCTCGCGCGTTCGCAGCTTGACCTTCTCCTCCAGGCGCGACTGGTAATTGCGCGTCATCGCTTTTGCACCGGCCAATTGTTGAGCCATCTGATTGAAGGCAACGGCAAGGTCATCCAGCTCTCGGATCCCGCCGCGCATCACGCGCACGCTGGCATCTCCGCGAGCGAGCCTTAGCGTCGCGGCCCTCATTCGGCGTACGGGACCCACCACGCTCAGCACCGTGCGAATTGATATCCACAGGAGCAGAATGAGCACACCGCCGCTGACCCAGAATATCAGCGCGAAATTTTCAGGCCTGTCTTCAGAGGTCGAGGTAGTCTCGGTCGACTGCTCGCTCAAGGGCTCGGCCGCGGCGCTCGCAGCGGCGATGGTGGCGGTCGGCCGTGCGGCAGGCTCCGGTGGCGGCGGCGTGCCGATCTCACTCGCCGCGGGGGAAGCACCGCGCTCCACCGGGAGCGGGCTCGCGGCGCCGGCTGACGCCATGAGGTTGAGCGACTCTGCCGCAAAACCAGCTTCCGAGGCGCGGCGCTGCGTATCTAGTTGGATCAGCAAATCCTGCAGTGCGATGATCTGTGCCAGATCGGCACGCATATGCATGACCCATGTTTCTCCCTGAGAATGAGTCAAGGTCGGTTCGTTTGTCTCGAGGCTGGATTTCAGAGCCGTCTCGCTCTTGCTCACCTCGTCCAGGGCACCGTGATCATAAAGATCCGTGGTCGGTAGACTCGCAAAACCACGACGAATCTCGTCAAGACTCGAGTTCAGATCAACCAGGGATTTGCGCGCAATGACGCGGCCGAAGATTTTCCACGAGCCGGCGAGCGATGCTTTCGTGCGTGCATCCAGCGTGTCGAACCGATCCCAGAATTCCTTGAGCACACTCTGTCGGCTGTCGGCAGCGCGCACGAGTTCATCGCCTCGTGAGCGGTATTCCGACAGGCGCGCGCGCAGCTTCTCGAGGCTCTGGTCCGCCGCTGAGTACTTGGACTGTGCGACAAAGGCTTGACCTTCCCGCTCTAATTCCCGAACGGCATTCGCCAACTGCGTGTCGTTATCATGATTATGCAGGTCCAGACGGCTGCGCACCGCGACTTCATAATGTTCAATCGCGGCGATCAGTGATTTGGCAGTAAGAGGATCTATCTTCGGCGGCGAGGTCGAGATAACCAAACGCGGTGCAACCGCGCTCGCTGACACCGGTGTAGGTACCGCGATTCGCACCACCCGCGTCTTGAGCGTAACGGAACTTCGGTGCTCAATCAGCAGATTGGCCGCGACCGCAAGGCCCGCAACGGCTGCAAATGCAACGCTGAGTCGTGCGCCGATGCCCCAGCGCCAATTTGATGAGAACGCGCGTAATCGAGGAGGAATACCCCTCTCCCAGTGAACACCGCCCTCGGATCGGCCAAATGATACTAAAGACAGTTGCGGCGAAACTGAGATGCAATCGGCGACATAGGTGCATCGCGGACCCTCGAGGGCCTTTAGACCGGGTGGGGCTCCGTGCGCTACCGAACACCGGCGACACAAAATCCACCGTTTAACCTAGGTCCCGCGTACCTCAACTTGTGCGGTGCACAAGAGCGCTTTGAACCAGTTCTCGACTTGAGTATTTTCCATAATATTCTTATGTTCGTCACGCGACAGACGGTTCAGAATAGGCGGCAGGACACCAATCGTGATCAACTTTTGGGGCTCAGATCCGCATCGCCGGATCGAGGCGGTCGGCCAACATGATTGAATCCACTGGCGAAACTCATAATCATTTGCTCGACGCGTTGCCGCCGGAGGCATCGCAGCGCTGGCTGCCGCAATTGGAATCCGCCGATATGCCGCTTGGAACCGTCCTGTATGAACCGGGTGACACCCTGAGCCATGTCTATTTTCCAACCTACTCCATCGTCTCGTTGCTTTATGTGATGGAGAATGGTGAATCGGCTGAAATTGCCGTGGTCGGCAACGAGGGAATCGTCGGCATTTCGCTTTTCATGGGAGGCGAATCCACTCCCAGCCGAGCCGTTGTTCAAAGCGCCGGCCAAGGATTGAAGTTGCCAGCGGATGCAATGAAAGAGGAATTTAATCGCGGGGGGCCGGTTCTGCATCTGATGCTGCGTTACACCCAGGCGCTGATCACTCAAATGGCCCAAACGGCGGTATGCAATCGACATCACTCACTGGACCAGCAACTCTGCCGTTGGCTGCTCTTGAGTTTGGACCGTTTGCCGGGCAATGAATTGGTGATGACGCAAGAATTGATTGCCAACATGCTCGGCGTGCGTCGCGAAGGCGTGACCGAGGCTGCGCTCAAATTACAGGCGGCCGGATTGATTCGGTACTCGCGCGGGCGCATCACCGTGCTCGACCGCGACGGACTGGAGAAACGCAGTTGCGAGTGTTATGCGGTGGTCAAAAAGGAATACGACCGGCTGCTGCCCGAGGGAATAGCGCACTGAAAAACCCTGGTGAGCTACGGACTCTGATCTTCAGAAGCGTCGGTTAGCTGCTCAAAAAGCATCATGCGCGCCTTCTCCCAATCGCGCTGCACCGTCCGCTTCGATATGCTGCGCTGCGCGGCAATCTCCTCGAAGGTGAAGCCGCAAAAGTAGCGAAGATCAACTACTTCCGCAAGTCGCGGATCACGATCCGCAAGCTCATCGAGCGCAGCCGACAAGCGTATGAAATTGGCCTCGTCAAGGTCCGGCTCCTGAATCTCGGTGGGCAGTTGTGTAATCTGAAAAGCCCCGCCGCGCTTGAGGGCGCGGCGTTCGCGAACGAAATCGATGATCAAGCCGCGCATGACTCGCGCCGCATATCCTAGGAACCTATTTTGATCGGGAAAATGCACATTTCGATCGGCCATCCCAAGATAGGCCTCGTGCAGCAGCGTCGTGGGGCTCACTGGAGTTCCTGAGCTGCGGCGAAGCTGGCGCTCAGCCAGCTGGCGCAACTGATCATAGAGCGAGGCAAACAGGCGTTCGTTGGCTCCAAAGCCGACCGCGTCCGAGTGCGCTGCCGGCACAGCCGGCGGGTCCCACTGCATTTCCTGGGCTCCTCTGTTGAGACGTCAGGATGCCCAATTGCCCATCACTGCGCAAATGCAACGGCAAGATGTCCACTTTTGCGCGCCCTTTCCGATCTAACCATCAGAGACGAACTTGTCGACCATGAACACAAAGCGTCCGCCTTTGCACACCAAGGAGATGTCGGCCATGCGAAACCCAGAAGCATCCACAATACACCGGCCGCCGTCGATCAATCTTCGCTCACCCTGGGCAGCGGTGGCAGTCGGCCTCATCACGGCGATTGTTTGCGCCCTCGGCGTGCGGGCAGAACTGGCCAGTCCGCACGTTGCCACCGCCCGCAGCGCCGATCAGGCGTGCGGGGCAGATCCAGCCAACGGATGTTGAAGGAGTAGCCGCCATGCGACTTCATTTAGATTCGATTGTCGCGAGCGCCGCGATATCGCTGTTTGGGGCGATCAGAGCCGGATACGCGACGGACATCGATCCGAATTCCGCTATTCGAGGGTCGCTGGGCGTCTCCCTTGAGGATCTCAGTCTCGGCAACACAGTCGGGACCATGTCCTTCTATCTGAATGCCGGATTTGCTCTAGTGATTTGCGCCGTCGCAATTTTCGCGATTGTCAGGCGCCGCCGGCGTCCCACGGTCAAGGTGGGATCGCCTATCAAGCGTTCCGCGTTGCGGTCTTGGTGAGAAATCACCGCTCTCGGGCATGCTTCGAATCACCGTCCTTCGCACGCTCCCGGCCAAGTTCCTCGGCTTGCGCCAGGCTTGCTTCCTCGCCTGGCTGAACCCGCGGGCCTTCCTTGATCTTCTCTTTCCCCCGGGAGGAACTGACGAACTCGCGTTCGGCCTTATTGAACCGGTCGGCCGCCTCAGGATTCCCCTCGCCGTGGTTGGATGATTCGTTGCCCATGTTGCCGCTCCTCTTAGGCCCGGAAATTCGTACGCCCGTGACAGGTATCTTCGGTGAGGCATGCCTCTTCCGACAGTCCCTCACGCTGGTGACCGGCTGTAAGCGATGTCCGACGCCGCTGCCTGCTGATGCGCGGATGGCGATATCATGGTGGAAGTCGGATGCGCCCCTGGAGATGGCAACGAACGGGAAGCGGTTAATTTCCGCGACGGTTATAACGCTGTTCGGTACGGCGTCGTTCATCACTTGGGCCGGGACTCTCAGTTCCGGGGCCGATTCAAGCGCTGCCATCGGCGTGATCAGCGCAGAAAAACTAGCAAAGATCGTGCCAGGAGTTTCAAAGGCGCAAGTGAGGGCGCTGCTCGGAGTTCCTTGGCGCACCGTGCAGTACAACGACGTGGACGAAATTGAGAACGAAATTTGGGAGAACCGCGGAAGGGATCCCAACGGCAGCTACCGCCTCCACATCGAGTTTGATAAACATGATCTTGTCCTTCTTGTGGGCAGAATTCCGGACAAACTGCCTAGCGCCCCCGGCGCGCCGGCCAGAGAATAAAAAGGGTTTCCTCGAAGAAATCTGTCCTACACAACCTATCGGACTTTTCTGACTTATTTTGGTTGGTATTCGGTATATCAACTGCCGTTTTAGACGATGAGCAAATGACGGAGTGTAGAAAGCTGGCCTGAATCCAAACTGTAATCATGTCATTGGGGGAGTTATCAAATGGCTCAGAATATATTGCCTCGCCTGGCCCAAGGAATTGGCGTAGCGGCTTTTCTTGCGCTGGGAGCCGCGTCCCAGGCATTGGCCCAAGGGGCTGCGGCTCCCTACCCGCCCTACGGACCCAACATCCCGGTGATCACCAATACGGAACCCCAATCGGGCGCCTACCACGAGGATCTGCGAACAGAACCACCGCCGAATCGAGCGAGCGAGGAGTCGATTTGGAACATGAAAGTCGAAGGGTTCAACGACAACCAAGCCCGTCCAATCTATCAACCGTTAGTGGTCAATCAAGACGGCCGAGAGATTCTCTATAACGGAAATTTGTCGGGCACCGCGATGAACCCGCTCACGGGTGTTTCCGAATCCAATGGGACTTCCATCATCGATGTAACGAATGTCCGGCACCCAAAATTCCTCTTCCACATTCCCGGTCCCGCGCCGATTAACGGCTCGTATGCCGCCGCCGGCGCGCAGATGGTCCGCGTGTGCCCGGGCAGCACGCTGCCCAATGCCTCGACCTCGGGGGTTGCGGGACATTGGTATCTGCTTCGAGCCTTCGGCAATGCCGGCGCCAATGAGTCGCACCAAATTTGGGACGTTACCGACCCTGCTGCGCCCAAATTCCTCACGACTGTCATTTCCGGTTTGAGCAATACTCACAAGAGTTGGTGGGAGTGCGATACAGGAATCGCGTATCTGGTCGCGGGTTCGAAGGCCGACGGCTGGCAGCAGAGCGGGTCCGCGCAGCATTTGTATATCTATGATCTCAGCAATCCAGCAAAACCGGTCTTTATTCGCCAGTTCGGTCTCGTCGGCCAGCAGCCCACTGCGCCCGTGGCAACGGCGCTTCCGTGTGTTACCGCCCCCAGCGATACCTGCTATGAAGGAACCACGAATCCGCCAAGCGGTATTCACGGTCCGATTTCCATGGGGACGCAAGTCAACCGGGTGTACATGCCCTACGGTGTCGGTGCGAGCGGAGTCATCCAAATCGATGACCGTCAAAAACTGCTGAACGGCTGTCTCACCCGCGGCCCGGGGTCGAATCCCAATGCCTCCCTGCACTGCGCGACCAGTCCGACACAAGCTGACTTGCTGTGGCCGCAAGTCAGCTGGGTGACGATGAATCCGGAGAACGGCGGACATAGCGCCATGCCCGTGTTCAACGTTCCCATCCCCGAGGAACAGACCAACTTTGTGGACGGCACGCCGCAAAGCAAGAGTTTGCTATTCGTGAGTTCGGAGGGCACGGCCAACAATTGCTTTGGGCAGGCACCCCATGACGCCTGGATCCTCGATATCGCCAATGAAGCGACGCCTTGGCCGATGGCCACGCTGAGTGTCCCGCAATTCCCGGGTAATTTTTGCGGCAGGGGCGCCAGATTCGGCGCGCACGCGGTAAGCGAAGCTATCTATCCCCCGTACTACGGCAAAATTATCAGTGTCTCCTGGTTCAACGCCGGCGTGCGTATTTGGGACATCCGGGATCCCAAAAATCCGAAGCCGGTTGCGTACTTCATTCAGGCGCCGACCGAGAACACCGTGGCATCCTGCTCGACGATCAACGGCGCAACCAATTGCTACAACACGACCATGAACGACTACGTCGAATATGACGATCGGGGGTTCATTTATGCGGCCGACCGGGCGGGAACCGGGGTGACCATCCTGTCTCTCACCGGCGAGGCGCGCAACGCCATTTTGCCGCCCTCCGAACAATAGACTCGAGGAGATACGCAATGAGCGTTAAATTCTCTGTTATCACGGCGGGCGTGGTCATGTGCTGCCTGGCCACGACGGCCGCTCACAGTCAGGACGGCTGGTCCGCTACCGTCACAGCGCCGCGCAGCGGATCGATCAGCGCGTCGAAACTTGCTCGATTAAAACCGGGAACATCCACCAAAACCCAGGTCCAGTCGCTGCTCGGCAAGCCTTGGCGCGTGGTGCAGTTCAACGACTGCGGCATGGCAATGCCTGGCCAAGCGGATGAAACTTGGGACTATCGAGGCAAGGATTCGACGGGAACCTATCGGGTGCACATCGAATTCGACGACCACGATGTCGCGTCGCTGGTGGCCAAGATTCCGGATCATGTGCAGGGCGGCAAGGGCACGCCTGCAAAGGTAGCTCTGCCAGATCCCAAAATGGCGATGAAAATGTAAGCAACGCGTTGCTAGCCTGCGCCGCTGCGGTCAGTTTCCAAGGCCGCGCGGCGCAGGACAATTCGGTCGCCGTAGCATGCTCCGGCCGATGCCGGCGCTCATCTTGGTTGATTGCCGATTGCCATTGATTTGCGTCGGCAATGCCCGCAGCATGCCTGTTTCATCACGTCCAGGATTCGAGCAATGACAGCGACTGTTACGGTGGATCAACTCAAGGTCGACCAAGCCCTCTATGATTTCGTCAACAAGGAAGTCCTGCCGGGAACTGGTATTGAGGAGCGGAACTTTTGGTCCGGATTCGCGGCCTTGGTTCGTTCATTGGCGCCGCGCAACGCGGCGCTGCTGCGGCGGCGAGACGATCTGCAGTCAAAGATCGATGCGTGGCACCGCCAAAACCCCCAACCCGGCTTCGATCGGTCGAAGTACACGGCATTTTTGCGCGAGATTGGATATCTGGCCGCTGAGAAAGAGCCGTTCTCGGTCAGCACCGCGAATGTCGATGAGGAGATCGCCCACATCGCCGGCCCCCAATTGGTGGTGCCTGTCAGCAACGCTCGCTATGCGCTGAATGCGGCAAACGCTCGATGGGGCAGTCTGTATGACGCACTCTACGGGACCGATGTCATTCCGGACAACGGAGCGCCGCGCGGAGGCAAGTACAATCCGCAGCGCGGCGCGAAAGTCATTGCCTTCGTGCGCGACTTCTTGGATGAGCACTTTGCCCTCGCCGAAGGATCGCATCGCGACGCCGTAAGCTATCGGATCGGGGAGCATGGCCTAGATGTTCAACTAAAAAGCGCTAACGCCACGCACTTGAAGAACAGCGCCGCCTTCAGCGGTTATCAGGGCGACAGCAGCTCACCCACTACTCTATTGTTGGTGAACCATGGCCTGCACGTCGAATTGCACATCGACCGTACGCACTATATCGGCCGCGACGATCCAGCAGGCATCAGCGATGTGGTGCTGGAATCGGCAATCACTACCATTCAAGATTGCGAGGATTCGGTCGCCGCGGTTGATGCCGCCGACAAGATTCATGTGTACCGGAATTGGCTTGGCCTGATGAAAGGCGACCTCGAAACCCGCATTGAGAAAGGTCCTAGTCCAATGATTCGCCGCTTGAACGCCGACCGGCATTACCAGACGCCGGACGGCAAAGAGCTTGTGCTGTCGGGGCGCAGTCTCATGCTGGTGCGTAACGTCGGCCACCATATGCTGTCCGACGTCGTGACCTCGAGCGGTGCTCCGATTCCCGAGACCTTCATCGACGCCGCCATCACTGTGCTGATCGCGCTGCATGATCTTCGAGGCGGCGGGGCGCGCCGCAACTCGCGCACCGGTTCTGTCTACGTCGTCAAGCCAAAAATGCACGGGCCCGAGGAGGTCGGCTTTGCGGACGAGTTGTTCGGCGCGATCGAAGAGCTTCTCGGTCTTGCGCGCAATACCGTTAAAATAGGCATCATGGATGAGGAGCGGCGCACCAGCGTCAATCTCGCCGAATGCATAAGAGCTGCCCGTCAGCGGGTTGCGTTCATCAACACAGGCTTTCTGGACCGCACCGGCGATGAAATTCACACATCTATGGAGGCCGGAATCACCCCACGAAAGGCTGATCTGAAGAAGGCCGTATGGCTCGACGCCTACGAGCGGCAAAACGTCGACATCGGACTGGCATGCGGACTGCGCGGACACGCGCAAATCGGCAAAGGAATGTGGGCCATGCCGGATTTGATGGCCGATATGCTGAAGGCCAAGATCGCCCACCCTCGAGCCGGCGCAAATACCGCCTGGGTGCCCTCGCCAACCGCCGCGACCTTGCATGCGCTGCACTATCACATGGTGGATGTTGCCGAGGTGCAAGTGCAATTGGCCACGCGCGCGCGCGCCTCGCTCGATGACATTCTCACGCCGCCGCTGGTTGCCTCGGCGCCTTGGAGCAAATCGGACATCGAGGAAGAGCTCAATAACAACGCGCAAAGCATCTTAGGCTACGTGGTGCGGTGGGTGGACGCCGGCGTCGGTTGTTCCAAGGTGCCGGACTATTACGATGTTGCGCTCATGGAAGATCGCGCGACGTTGCGCATCTCGAGTCAGCATGTTGCCAATTGGCTGTACCACGGCGTCTGCACAACCGAACAAGTGACGACGGCACTGAAGAACATGGCTCGAGTCGTGGACAAACAAAATGCCGGCGATCCAACCTATCGCCCGCTCTCGAAGGAGCTCGAACGCAATGTAGCGTTTCAGGCCGCATGTGATTTGGTATTCAAAGGGCGCGAGCAGCCCAACGGCTACACCGAAGCCATCCTGACTGCTCGCAGGATCGAGAGAAAGGCGAGCTCTCGAGCCTAGTTTAGTTTCTCAAAGTATCGCCTAGAAGCTGCGATAGCGGCCGCGCAATTCAGCGAGTCGAGCTTCCCAGGGCCGTTCGCGCTCGAACCAGGCCGCGAGCGCCAGAAGTCGAGCGTCCGCGCCGAGCGGCGCGGCCAGTTGCAAGCCGATCGGCAGCCCAGTGCGTGATTGCGCCAGCGGCAACGATATCGCCGGCTGACCGGTCACGTTGAACAGCTCAGTGTAGGGCGCGTACCCGTACGATTGGTCGTTCCAGCGCTCAAGATCAAAATTCTCGGTGCGTCCGTCGATGCTTCCCGTCGGCACCGCGCACTGCGAGGTCGTCGGCAGCAACAGCACGTCGATGGACTCAAAGGCATTGGCCATATCGCGACTTGCCGCGCTGAGCGCACGCCGCGCACGCTCATAATCGATGGCGGTCGTACGCTCGGCCAGCGCCACACACGCCCAGCTCAGGGCTTCAAGTTCGTGCTGGCGCGGTCCGTAGCCGAGCCGCCGGCGAAAAAAATCGATCTCTTCGGCCGTCGCGCTCATCCAAATGATGGCTGCCGGGTCGCCAGTATTGGTCGCAGAATCCGGATACTCGAATTTTGTGATCCGATGCCCCGCGCTCGCGAGCAACGCCGCCGCTTCCTCGAATGCAGCACCGATGTCCTCAACGGGAAGGCTTCCACCCGGCGCCCGAACCGCGATGCCGATTCGCAGTGGGGTTGAGGGTTCGTGAACCGCACGAGAGAATGAGTTTTCTTGAGGGCTGCACGGATATCGAGACCCGGGTTCCACACCGCTGGTCAAATCCAGCATCAACGCGGTGTCTCTGACCGAGCGCGACAGCACATGCTCGCAATCCAATCCGCCGGCCAGCTCATCATGCCGTGGTCCCACGGGCACCCAACCGCGACTGGGCTTGAGACCGACCAGGCCGCAGGCCGCCGCCGGAACACGAATGGACCCGCCGGAGTCCGTACCATGCGCGAGGGGCACCATTCCCGATGCCACCGCCGAGGCGGCGCCGCCGCTCGAACCTCCGGGGCTGCGCGATAGGTCCCAAGGGTTGCAGGTGGGTCCGCGCCAGCTGGGCTCAGTCACGAATTCCCCGGCAAATTCGGGCGTATTGGTCCTTCCAAGAATCGATAGGCCCGCTCTTCGCCACCGCGCTGCCAGTGGAGCGTCTGTCGCGGCAGGCGGCAGCGAAGCCAGCCAGCGGCAGGAGGAGGTGAGATGCAAGCCTGCCACCTCGATGTTCATGTCCTTGGCGAGAAACGGAACACCTGCCAGCGGCAAGTCACGCTGAACGCCCGCTGCCGCGCTGCGTCCCATCTCATAGGAACGTTCGACGACGGCGTTCAGCTTGCCATTCAGCAACTCGATCCGCTCGATGGCGGATTCCGCAAGTTCTTGCGGCGTGATTTCGCCGCGATGAACCAGCTCGGCTAATCCCGTGGCATCAAAGCCCGTATATTCATCGGGCCGCATGACGATAGCGTCTGGCTCCTTGCAGCGCCAGCACAATGCAGGCGAACAACGCCGTGTATCCGCCCACTCCCACGGAAATGTGTCTGGCGAGCAGGTCGCTGCCCTGATGGACCAGATTGTTGGCAAAGCGAATGAAATTGCCATTCAAGGTGCCGGCATCGTTGGGCGCCGCAAAAAATGACGCCGAGGTCTTCGAATAGAGCAGCGCGCCGCAAACCGCCATGAGCGCGAGGGGTGCGAAATAGCCCAGGAATGCCGACCGGGCACGCCAGTAATGAGGCAGCAGCGGGGCAAGCAGACACACGACGCACAGCAACCCAAACAGCAGCACTTGCAGCGAGATCCGGATTCGAAAAAACATTCGAGTCGGATCGGCGATGATGGAAGCCATCTCGAAGAAGCGAACATTGTGCTGCAACGAACCCCAGCTCACGACCAGCGTTTCAATGAGAAACCAGGAGAACATAATGCAAACGATGGCGAGTTTACTGGCCAGATCGAGCTCGCCGGCCGACTGCAGCAGTCGGGTAAATGGCCCCTGCAGCGGCGCATCATGCATTTGTGTGGGTACTGCCATGGATATAGAGCGTAGCGCCTTCGCGATGCTTTGGCAGCAGAAATCGAGCGTGCTAAGCTTCGGCAAAATTCAATGAGTAGCCGCTGGCACAGTCCTCGTTTGACGCGCCCAGGCATGGCGATTGCCGCCGTGGTGGGGCTTTATGTCGCCGCGTGCACGACTACCGACCAGAAGTTCGGTAACGATGAATGGTATCAAAAGAGCAAGGAGGCCTCGGCCAAAGTAGTGGAGGTCACCTCGACCACGGCCACCAAGGCCGCCGAAGTCACCTCCACCACCGCGCAAAAGGCTTATGCGCGGATGCAGCAATATCTCGCCGAAAAGGACGTCTTGAAAACATTCCACGATGCGGGCGAGCATAGCGAGGACGCGGTGCTCGGCGTGCTTCACAAGTCTGGCATTGCAAAGTCCGTCCCTCCCGCAGCCCCGCCGCCGCCCGGAACCGCACCCCGGCCGCCCAAACACGCCGCGCCTCCACCCCCGCTCACCACGGTGCCCGAGCAGTATGCCGGCACGCTGCGTTGGCCTTTGGATGCCTATATCGTCAGCTCAGAGTATGGCGAGCGCTGGGGGAAGATACACAAGGGCATGGATATGGCAGCGCATGTGGGAGAACCGGTTTACGCCATTGCCGACGGCGAGGTCATCTACGCGGGCGATGGATTGCGTGGCTATGGCAACGTAGTGATCTTGCGGCATGATCGAAAGATGAGTTCGCTCTACGCCCATAACAGCGAGCTGAAAGTCAAACAAGGCGATCAGATTACGAAAGGAACCCTGATCGCGTTGCTCGGCAACACCGGTCATTCGACCGGACCCCATGTGCATTTCGAGATACGCGATGGCGATGCGGCAGTGAACCCGCGAGACGTGCTGCCAAAGTCAAAACTCGGACAAGTCATCGACAGCGATCGGCACCCGACCTCGCCTCTGATGTAGCTTTTATCGGGCGGCTTTCCAGCCCGTGCTTCGCGCCGCCGATTCTGCGGTGGGATCGAGCGGCTCCCCTGAGATCTGCTCCTCGACGGCCTTCAGGATCGCCGGCGACATTCCGGAGCCGGCAGTACGATAGGCGGTATCGCTCTCGGCCGCGCCTGAGGGCTGGCTCAAGGCCTGTATTCGCCATTCTTGATCGTGGCGACAAGCAAGACCTGACGGTGAAGCCGAACCGGATAATGAAAATGTGCGGCAGTAGTCGCCCGATTTCGCCAGGAAGCTCACGCCTATCTTGACGGCCGCTGTGGACGACTGCTCGGCGCTGAGCTGATGCGACAGGGCCTGCGCGAGTTCGCCGCTGGCCACCACAGCGCCTTCGGCGCCGCGAATCAAAGGCGATGAAGATTGATGCCGTCCGCCATAACCCAGTGCAAATCCGATGATCACGCTGGCAGCGATGGCGCCGAGCGGCCGCCACCAGGAGCCCCGCGGCTGCGCACCGGCCGCTGCGCGCGCCTTGGAATCTCTCACCGAGACCAGATCCACCACATTGTTGCCGGACGCAGTGGGCGCGCGATTGGCTGCAATCACCAGGCGCTCAGGAACGGGCTCGGACAGTTCGGCTGCATATGCCTTCTCGATCCGCTGGCGCAGCGCGCGATGCTGGGCGACGCGTTTCTCGACCTCGGGATCCTCGCGCATTGCCGCTTCAACGGCCGCGCGCGCCGTGCCATCCAATTCGCCGTCGGCGAAAGCCATCAATGTCTCGTCAGGAATTCTCATACGGCTCAACCTTCTGCGCCCAGTAGACCTTGTAATGCCTCTCGACCCCGAGCAAGCCGGCTGGTGAGCGTGCCGATGGGCACTTCCAGCACCTCCGCGGCTTCCTTGTAAGGCAGGCCCTCGATCAGCACCAGGCTCACAGCCATGCGCTGATCTTCCGGCAATCGCGCCATGGCGGCCTGAACCGACATGAGCGCCGATTCCTTTTCGATCGGCTCAGTACCCACATTCTCGCCCGCCTCCTCGGCGAGAAAAATCTTGTCGCGGCGTGCGCGCGAGCGCAACTCATCGATCCATGCGTTTCTAACGATCTTGAACATCCAGCTATCCAGCCGCGCATCGCGGTGCCATTGATCCAATCGCAGCAATGCCCGCTCGACAGCGATCTGCACCACATCATCCGCATCATGCGGGTTGCGGGTCAGATTTCGCGCGAAGCGCCGCAATCGCGGCAGCAGGGACACGATCTGCGCATGGATGTTTTGTGACGTCTCGCTCGTATTCATACATTAGACGTTCGGGACATGATGTTTCTTCCATGGATTGTACGCGAGAATAGCTGATGCAAATTTTCCTCCGCCGTGCCTTGACCTTGATGCTGTTGAGCGGGAGCGCCGCTGCGCAGCTGCGCCTGCCGGCGCTGCCGCTGCCCGCGCTGCCGCTGCAGGCACCCGTTCAAGCGCTCCAGGGTGCGGCGCAATCCGTTGGCTCCTTGAGCGATGTCCGGCACCTCGAGATCGACCGGCTGCTGCGCGTCAACCGGCGCGTGCTGGAGCGTGATCCAAACGGCGATCCGATCGTGCGAAGCGAGATTCTGGCGCTATCGCCCAGCGAGGCGGTTATCGATCGCGCTCGTTCCATGAACTTCGTCATTGCCCGCGAGCAGGCGATCGACTCCATCAACATACGATTGGTGGTGTGGCGAGCGCCTGACTCGCTATCGACGAAGAAAGCGATGCGCATGTTGCGCGATGCGGACCCAAGCGGTACTTACGATTACAACCACATCTATTTTGGCAGCGGCGCTCCGCCAGCCGCCTCCTCTGGATTGACCGCGCAGAACTCGGTGCCGCAATCGCAGGCGGCCACTGTATCGCACGCATTCAAGCTGCGCCTCGGACTGCTCGATACGGGTATCGATACCAACCATCCCGCTTTTCATGGATCCCTGCTTCACACCTGGGGCTGCGATGACAAGTTGGTGCCCGCGGCGCATGGGACGGCAGTCGCGTCGCTTATGGTTGGGCGCACTCGAGACTTTCACGGCGTCGAACCAGATGCCGAACTGTTCGCTGCCGATGTTTTTTGCGGGCAGCCTACGGGCGGGGCAGCAGACGCGTTAGTGGCAGGATTGGGCTGGTTGGTGCAAGAGCAGGTGCCGGTCATCAACATCAGCCTGGTGGGCGCCAAGAATTCGCTGCTGGAGTCGGTGATCGCCCGTCTCATCGGCGCCGGCTTCATCGTTGTCGCCGCTGTCGGCAACGACGGACCAGCGGCACCGCCCCTATATCCGGCGTCCTACCCGAATGTGGTCGGCGTGACCGCGGTCGATGTCCACAATCGTGTGCTGGTCGAAGCGGCGCGCGGCCCGCAGGTCATGTTTGCATCTCCTGGTGCGGATCTTGCCGCCGCCAGCTTAGGAAACGGCTACTCCGCGGTGCGCGGTACCTCCTTTGCCGCGCCGTTTGTCGCCGGATTGCTGGCAGCAAATCTGAGGTCGCCCAACCGGAACGATGCCGCTGCGGCGGTGGAAGCGCTGGCGAAAACGGCGA
>Ga0302324_100001161_pt1 | contig 64797 bp, 61 predicted proteins | sample Palsa_T0_1_FD_201949 | JGI IMG/M metagenome (GOLD analysis project Ga0302324, IMG submission 201949) | Peat permafrost microbial communities from Stordalen Mire near Abisko, Sweden - Palsa_T0_1 | ecosystem: Environmental > Terrestrial > Soil > Palsa > Peat permafrost | place: Sweden: Abisko...
ACCGTGGCCGAAGCCACGCGATTGATGAAGTCTCCGCGCGCATGAGCGGGCAGTCCTCCATTGGCCCGCAAGCTGCTAGCCTTTTGCCAATGCGTCTTGCCGGCGCGATCCTCATCCTTGCGTGCTCTGCCTCCGCCCAGTTCAAGAGCACCGTTCCATTGGTTGTCGCACCCACCACCATCACCGATTCCAAAGGACAGAACGTGGACGGGCTGACGACCGACGACCTGATCCTTTACGACAACAACGTGCCGCAGAAGATACAGATGGATTGGATGGCGTATCCGATCGACTTGGTGGTCGCGGTCCAGACCAGTGCGAACTCCGGACCCGTGATCGACAAGCTGGGTGGCACCGGGATTCTGTTCACGCAATTGCTGGCCGCCGATGCCGGCGAAACGGCTGTGATCTCGTTCAGCGACGAAGTGCAGATCCACCAGGAGTTCACCGCCAACCCGGATTTCGTCATCCACTCGCTACGCATGCTGCGCATGGAAGGCGACAACGCGCACATCCTGGACGCCCTGCACCAGGCGCTCCTGATGCTGGAAAAACGTCCTTCCGGGCGCCGGCGGATCATCCTCATGATTGCCGAGAGACGCGATCGCGCGAGCAAGACCAAGCTGCCGGAAGTAGTGGAACAAGTGCAGCGGCAAAATGCCGCGGTTTATTGGCTCACCTATTCTCCATTTCTGGAGCCGTTCACCGTGAAGAACAAGACAGCCGAGGATCTCAAGCCGGAAGCCGAGCGCATCAAAGTCCAGAGGTGCGCGCTCTGCCCCGCCCCGGACGACACGCCGGTTCCCTTCGACCCTGGACCCGGCAGTTATCTCTATGCGCTCCAGGAATTGTTCCGCTTGCACCAGCAGGATCTCTCCAGCCTGTTCACAAAAACCACCGGCGGGCGGGAGCTCAGCTTCCTGAAGAAAAACGCTCTGGAGCACGCCATTCAACTGGTGAGCGAAGAGGTGCATCGCCAGTACATTCTCAGCTTCGAACCCAAAGGCGGCGTGCCTGGGAGCTTTCATGAGATCCGGGTCGCGGTAAGGAATCGGCCGGACCTGCGGGTCAAGACGCGCGAAGGATATTGGGTTCTAGAGTGACAAATCCCAGGTCTCGCCCGTCAGTTTGTGGCCGAAGCTTTCATGCCGCTCGCGTTTTACTAAGCGAAATCCGCTTTTGCGATAAATCCCCCTGGCCGCCGCCAGGATCGACTGCGTCCACAGCGTGATCTTCCGATATCCCGCCTGCCGCGCAAAGCGCACGCATTCCTCCACCAGCCGCGCGCCAATTCCGAGCCCGCGCGCCGACGGTTCCACCAGCAGCAGCCGCAACTTCGCAACGCGATCCGATTTCTTCACTAGCATCACCGAGCCCACGATCGCCCCGTCTCTCTCCGCGATCCAGCAGCGCTCGCGCTTCGGATCGAAGCTCTGAATGAACTCGGCGGCAATCCGCGCCACCAGCGCCTCGAAGCGCTCACCCCATCCGTATTCTTCCGCGTACAGCACGGCATGCCGGTGAATCACCCATCCCATGTCCCCTGGCTGGTGAGTTCGCAGCAGATATGGGGTCTTCGGCTCGGCCCGCTCTCCGAGTAGCCCCTCGATCGTCCCCATCGCGGCTACCAAATTATCCTGCTCGGTCGAAGCCAGTCCTTTGATCATCACGCCCACTTCGGCTTCCGACTTCGCGTCGAACGCCGCAAACGCCGCGCGTCCCTTCCTGGTCAGCAAAAGATGGTTCTGCCGCGCATCCTTTTCGGACGCCTTCCGCGCCAGGAAACCCCGCTTTCGGAAGCTCAGCAGCATGCGGCTCAAATACCCCGCATCCAATTTCAGCGCCTTTGCGACCTCGGCCGCCGTGGGTGATTCCCGATGCGCCAGCTCGTACAACACCCGTACCTCGGCCAGCGTGAATGCGCTGTCCAGGTATCCCTTGCCCAGCAGCCCGATCTGCCGCGTATAGAAACGATTGAAACGGCGCACGGCGCCGACCCGGTCAGGAACGCTTGCCATAGTGCTATTGTCAATGAATTACTTGACATTAGTCAACTAATGAAGATTCGCGTCTTATCCCCGGCTGGCCGCGACCGCTTCCTCGATCGCCTCGAAAACGTCTTCCGGCTGGATCGGCTTCGTCACGTAAGCGTCCATGCCTGCGCTCAGGCAGCGATCCCGATCGCCCTGCATGGCGTGCGCAGTCATCGCGATGATGGGCGCCCGCACGCCGCGCGCGCGTAGAATCCGCGTCGCCTCCAGACCGTCCAGCTCCGGCATCTGCACGTCCATCAGAATGACGTCGAAGTTTCCCCGCTCGGCCTCGTCTACGGCCTTCCGTCCGTCGGCTGCCACCGTCACCCGGTGCCCGCGTCCTTCGAGCAATCGCAGCACCAGCAACTGGTTCACACGATTGTCCTCGGCCAACAATATGTGCAATCTTCCCTCGCCGGCCGCGCCCCGCTCCCGCTGTTCCCCCCGCATCGCGCGCGCCGCGTCCACGCCGCTACAAATCGGGCAGTCTATCGAGAACGAGAACATGCTTCCCTGCCCCGGCGTACTGCGGACCGAAATCGCCCCACCCATTAACTCCGCCAGATTCGAACAGATCGCCAATCCTAAACCCGTGCCGCCGTAGCGCCGCGTTACCGATCCGTCGGCTTGCCGGAACGGCTCGAAAATCAGCTTCTGCTGCTCGGCGGAGAGCCCGATTCCGGTGTCGGTCACTTCGAAGCGTATCACGGCCCGGTGGTCCCGCAGCTGTTCTGATAGCGCTTGTATCTGTACTGAACCGGCGGCCGTGAACTTCACCGCGTTGTTGATCAGATTTAGCAGCACCTGCCGCAGCCGGCTTGGATCGCCCAGTAAAGAATCGGGAACGTCCGCGGCCACCGTCCAGGAAAGCGCCAGCTTTTTTTCACGCGCCGAGAACTCCAGCGCCCGCGCCGCGCCGGCCACGCACTCCCGCACCGAGAATGGAATCGACTCCAGCTCCATGCGCCCGGCTTCGATCTTCGAGAAATCCAGAATGTCGTTCAGCAATCCGAGCAAGGAATCGGCCGACGTCTTGGCGATATGCAGATATTCGCGCTGCTCATGATGCAGTTCGGTGTTGAGCACCAGCCCCATCATCCCCAGCACGCCATTCATGGGGGTCCGAATTTCGTGGCTCATGTTGGCCAGGAATTCGCTTTTGGCGCGGCTGGCATCTTCCGCCTTGGCCTTGGCCTCGGCCAGCTCTGCCGTGCGATCTCGCACCTTGCGGTCCAGATCCTTCAGCAGCGCCTCCATCTCTTCGTTCAAGCGCTCGCGATCCAGCAGCGCCACGTGCAGTTCCGTATAGGATTCACGCAGCCGCACCGACATCCCGTCGAAATCCTTCACCAGTTCCGCCACCTCGGTGGGAGCCTGCGCGGGTAATTCGATCGGCTCCCGCCAGTCCCGCTGCATCGAAAACGCCCGCACGCGATTCACTAGCTGCTCCAGCGGCGACGTCACGCCCGAATCCACCGCTCGCGAAAGCAGCAACGATAGGACAATGGCGCCCACCAGCCATGCCACCGTCATCAGGTAATAACGCTCGGTCTGAAGATGCAGCCTCGACAGCGGCTGCTCGATCAAGACGCTCCAGCCCGTAAGCCCGCTCTCGGAGTGGCTCGCCAGATACCTGGCGTTGTGCTGGCGCGCATCGGCGTGATCCACCAGGAAAGCCGCGCCGCTCTCTTCAGCTCCCTTCACCAGCGCGGAGCCGGCCATCGATTCCAGCGGATGATAGGCCGCGCCCTGGTTCGAATAAATCACGCGGTCGTGCAGATCCAGGACGAAGATTCCCGCCTCGTCCAGCGTTCCGAAGGTTCGCGTCGATTGCTCGAAAGACGACAAATCCAGCATGCCCGCAATCACCCCGAACAGCTCGCCGCCCGGAGTAAAAATCGGCGCCGTAACCGCCACGGTGGGCTGCTGGAACACGCGGCTGACGAATACGTCCGAGATCACGGATTGGCACAGAGCCTTGGTGCGTTGGAAGTATTCCCGGTCGCGCATCGTGGCGCTATCGTCCACCGCGTCGCCCGGCTTATTGCTGAGCACTCTCCCGAGCCCCGGCACCTCTTGCGGGTCCACCGCGATCGGGAAGCCATCCGCATTGCCGATGGTGATGGATTGGAAACCGCTGTAAATTTGCCGCGTTTGCCGCAGCCATTCGTTCAGCGAGTCCACATCGAAGCGGCCGAACTTGGTAATAGAGCGCGATAGCTCCCGCGCCGCCAGTTGATGCAGCTTGACGTGATCTTCCAGATCCTCGCGGATCGACCGGGCGGCTTCCTGCAGGCGTTGTCCGGCTTCGCTCTCCCGCCGCTCCGCATAATTCTCTCCGTTCACGATGTTCAGCAGCAGCAGCGGCACCGTGGCCACTAACAGAAACCCTTGCGACAAATACGCCCGCAATGTTCGCCGCTCCGCCTGCCGTCCCCCCGCGCCCCATAACCTCTGCAGCGCTGGAACGCTGATCAGCAGCTCCGCCAGCATCACGTTCAACAATCCGTTCGCCGGATACTTCACCACCATCACCCAGCCATAGGGCGCCGGATAGCTGTATAGGATCAGGTAGAACAGACCCGCCAGCGGCGTCCCGATTGCGGCCCAGTAGAGCAGATCCGCCGCGGCCGGATGAAAGCGCCGCCGCGCCAGCCAGCCCACCATGAGCGCCTCCGCCACCAGGATGCAGCCGGTCTCGGGATGGCCCCACACGAGCATCGGCGGAAGCGCGCTGATCAAAGCCGCCAATCCCCCGTACATCGGCCCGTACATCAGCGCGATCCCGAGGTAAAACACGCCGCCGAAGAACAGGGGCGCCCCGGTGAAAATGGTGAATTGAGGGAGGTTGACCAGGATTCCCAATAGCCCGAATGCAAGGGTGACCGCTAACCTGCGGTTCGGCTCTGAGGGCATGTTTGACTTTCGTCTGAACTGCTATCCTTCTTTAGATCAAGCTTTTAGTCCGCAGATCCACGCTGGGGCCTCGTCCATTCCCGCTCCGTCCTTCTCTGCCCCGCCCTCCTTCTAGTACGCTGGTATGTGACTGCTGATGGACGAAAAGAAAATACTGGAACATTTGCGCCAAATCTGTTTAGCTCTGCCGAAAACCAGTGAAACCACTACTTTCGGCCAACAAGAATGGGCTTTCAGTGTCTAGGCCACGCGTCAGCAAACGGCATTGGTGCCTCGGCAGCCCAACTATAATAAATCGTGTAGGAAGGAAGTGAGAAATGACAGTATACGTGCTGGGAGCAGGTGCGTCGAGCGATGCCGGGTATCCACTCGGAAAGACAATGGTGTCGGAGTTGCTCCTTTGGATGAAGCGTCCCACGCATGCCCCGGAATCCTACGCAGCGCGCTATCCGGCAACAGCTCGCTTCTTTGAAGAGTCCTTTGGCCCGGTTGAGAACGTTGAGGACCTCGTTACCGCGATACACCAGCGGGTTGACGAGTACGAGAACGGAACGGGAGAGCAGCGGATAAAGCGTGGGCTTCTAGCGAACGAGTATGGCGTACTCAAGAATGCTGTACGCGACTGGTTCGCCGAAATCCAGCACACCACAGCGTTGGATTCCACGGCATACAAAAACTTTGCCAGGCACATCGTTGCCCCAGGCGATCATCTAATTACATTCAACTACGACGTGTCGCTTGAGCGAGAACTCAGGCTGGCGGGGAAGTTCGAGGTAGGTGACGGGTACGGCTTTCCCATCGAGAGCCTCCCTGTTAAATCGGCGACGACGGTTTTGAAGCTTCACGGCAGCACGAGTTGGCTTGCGCTGCTCTTTGGTGGAATGACCTCAGGACTTTTTGCATCCCAGCCGGGCCACACTCTCGGCGACCGGCCAGTGATTGCGAAGAATGAGCTTTCATTCTTGGGATACACTGACGCGGTCGATCCGAAATTTGGAAAGGGAGGGGCCGCGCTACCGGTAATGATATTCCCGGCACGAAAGAAAGACTTCTATTTTGCCGCCAATACCGGACCTGAATATGCTCCGTTTTGGGATGCATTGTGGCACCAAGCAAAGACATCGCTGGACTCGTCGAGGCGCGTGGTGATATGCGGCTATAGCCTACTTCCAGCTGATGAGCGCGCTCGCAACTTATTGCTAAAGGCACCCGGAAAAGACGTGGAAATTATCGTCGCAAGCGGCTACGATACAGACCGGATCGTGCGTGAATATCGTGAGGCCGGTTATGCGGGAGCAGTTCCAGCGGACGAGGCGTTCTTCGAAAAATGGGTAACTACGTCGGCAGAGGTCGTCACCGGGACTCACTAAGCGGGTTATATCGATGGACTGGCCAACGGTAGGTCTTAGCCTCGCCAGCTCAATCGTCGTGGCCCTGTCAAACTACATAGGTAGCAGACGGATTGAAGCCCAGAAAGCGCGTCAGACGAAAGAGCTGCAGGAAATGCAGAATACCTTCTCCACGGGTGCCACTTCGCATATGGCAATGGTTGCATTTGACAAACACATCTGCTTTTGCGAGGCGTACGGAAAAGAAGTATCTAAGGCACTTCAGTCGCTAGCTCACGAAGCGACCTCAGAAGAGCCCTTGGATGTCGGAAGCCTGTCTCGAATACGCCGCGACTGGGCCTTGTGGTTAACAAACGAAATCGATAGCTGGCTTGAGCAATACGAACGCCGTATTACCCAACTCGGCGGGGAGGCCCCATCTTATGACGCAGAGGGTGATCGGGTACGGAATGACAGTGGGGTCAAAACGGCCATCGCGTTTTTGAGAGGGGTTCTGCATACGGAAGAGCTGACAACCCTGAGAAACGATCTCATCTCAAGTTCATCGAGAAGGACCCCACCGATTGGGTGACGGTCAGGCGAAAGCGTTCCAGGATTACTAAGCACCCTCACCCTCCTAGCTTGCAGTACGCTGGTATGTGACTGCTGATGGACGAAAAGAAAATACTGGAACATTTGCGCCAAATCTGTTTAGCTCTGCCGAAAACCAGTGAAACCACCACTTTCGGCCACCCCACCTTTCAAGTGGGCACCAAAACTTTTACGGTGCTGGAGACCTACAAGGGAGTGCTTTCCATATGCGTAAAGGTGGGTAAGAAGATGCAGCCCGTCTTTCTTGAAGACGACCGCTTCTATCGAACTCCCTACGTTGGCCAGCACGGCTGGGTTTCGCTGCGGGCCGACACCAAATTGAATTGGGCCGAAATCCGCGGCCTGATCGAAGGCAGCTACCAACTGGTCCACGTCCAGAAGAGGCGCAGGTGACCGGAGCGTCCCAGTGACTGCCGAGCTTGCCGGCCGCCGCATCGCAATCACCAGCATGCTGGTCAGCGCGGGACTTGCCGCCGCCAAGATCACCGTCGGCCTGCAGGCCCAGTCCACCGCCACCGTATCGGACGGCGTTGAATCCGCCGGCGATGTGCTGGCCTCCGGCCTTGTATTGCTGGGTTTGATCATCGCTGCCAAACCGCCCGATTCGGAGCATCCGTACGGCCACGGCCGGCTCGAAACACTCAGCGCGCTCGCGGTCGGGATGCTGCTCGTCGCCACCGGCGTTCTCATCGCCTTCGAGTCGCTCCATCTGGCCCATGGCTCCAGCCACGCTCCATCCGCCTACGCCGTCTGGCCCCTGATTGCTTCGATCGTGATTAAATCCGTGATGAGTGCCGCCAAATGGCGCTACGGTCGCCGAATTCAAAGCTCCGGGTTGGTCGCCGACGCCTGGAACGATACTGTCGACATTCTCTCCGGAACGACGGCATTAATCGGCCTCGGCCTCACTTTGCTCGATCCCGAAAAATTCTCCGCGGCCGATCGTATCGGCGGTTCCGCGGTCGGCGTCATCGTTGTCTTCCTCGGCATTCGCGTGGTTCGCGATACCATGCTCCAGCTTATGGACACCATGCCCGACCCGGAAGCCATGGACCGCATTCGCATGGCGGGCCTCACCGTCCCTGGCGTGCTCGGCATCGAAAAATGTTTCGCGCGCAAGACCGGCTTGAAGTGGCACGTGGACCTGCATCTGGAAGTGGACCCCGCCATGACCGTATACGAATCCCACGAAATCGCCACGCAGGTCAGGGAAAAGATCCGCTCCGAAGTCGACTGGGTCGCCGACGTTCTCGTTCACGTGGAGCCGCACATGCTCGCGGCAATCTCGGACAGGCCGAATGGAAAATCGTGAATTCGCGCGCGTTCTCGCCGAGACCGCCGACCTTATGGAGATTGCCGGCGAAGACGGATTCCGCATCCGCTCCTATCGCAACGCCGCGTCGGCCATCGAAGGGTATCCGGAGCGCGTCGACGACATCCTCGCCAATCCCGAGCGCAAGGTAACTGAAATTCCCGGCGTCGGCAAAGGCCTCGCTGGCGTGCTTGAGGAGCTCTCGAAGCGCGGCTCGTTCGAAAAGCGCGACACCCTGCTGGCGCAATTTCCGCCTACTCTGCTCGAGCTGTTCAAGATCCAGGGCCTCGGCCCGAAAAACATCGCGCTGGTCTACCAGCACCACAAGGTCGCTACCATCGACCAGCTCGAACGCATCTGCAAGGAACAAAAACTGCGCGAGCTTCCACGCATGGGCGCCAAGCTGGAGGAAAAGGTTCTCAAGTCCATCGCGCAGTATCGCCAGCGCACCGGGCGGTTTCTGCTCAGCTTCGGCCAGAAAGTGGCGGGCGAATTGATCCCCTACCTTTCGGAAACCGCGGGCATCGAAAAAATCGCCGCTGCCGGCAGCCTTCGCCGCGGCAAGGACACCATCGGCGATCTCGATCTGCTCGTCACCGGACCCGGCGCGGCGGATGCGCTCGAGCGATTCGTCCAGCATCCCAAGGCGCACACCGTGCTCGGCAAAGGTCCCAACAAAGCCAGCATTCAATATGGACTCGACGGCATTCAAGTGGATCTCCGCGCGCTTCCGCATGAAAGCTACGGCGCAGCCCTGCAGTATTTCACCGGCAGCAAGGAACACAACATCCTGCTGCGCAGCCGCGCCTTGAAGCTGGGCGTCACGCTCAATGAATACGGCCTGTTTCGCGTGGATAATGAGGCCCGCATCGCCGGGGAATCCGAAGAAGAGATTTATGCCGCGCTCGGCCTGGCCTGGATTCCTCCCGAGTTGCGCGAAAACTGCGGCGAAATCGAAGCGGCGCTGGAAGGGCATCTTCCCAACCTCATCCAGCTCTCCGACATCCGTGGCGACTTGCACATGCACACCACCGAAACCGACGGACGCGCCACGCTGGACGAAATGGCCGAAGCCGCCCGCGCGCTCGGCTACGAATACATCGCCATCACCGATCATTCCAAAGCGCTCGCCATGGCCAATGGCTTAGACGAACAACGCGCCGTGGCGTTCGCCAAGCAGGTTCGCGATCTCAACCGCAGCGGACTGCCGCTTCGCATTTTCTCCGGACTTGAGTGCGACATTCGCCGCGACGGGACTATGGATTTGGCCGAAGATGCGCTGGCCGAGCTCGACATTGTCATCGGCAGCGTTCACAGCCATATGAATCTCGAAGCCGCCGAGATGACCGATCGCCTGATGCGCGCGCTGGAATCGCCTTCACTACGCGTGATGGGCCATCCCACCGGCCGCATGCTTCTGCATCGCGATCCGTTTCCGTTCGACTTTGAACGCGTCGCCTCGGAGGCCGCGCGCCGCCATGTCTATCTCGAAATCAACGGCAGCCCCGAGCGGCTCGACCTCGGCTCGAATATGATTCGCACCGCCAAAGCGCTCGGCGCAAAATTCGCCATCTCTACTGACGCGCACCAGACTAAGCACCTTGGCATCAACATGCCCTTTGGCGTCCTCACCGCGCGCCGCGGCTGGCTGGAACCCCGCGATGTACTGAACGCGCTTCCGCTGGCTGAGTTCGAAAAGGCTATTCACAAATCATGAAAATCGTTTCTTCAGTCGAAAAATACACCAACCGCCTGTTCACCGTCTCTGAGGATCATGCGGTCGAGCCCGGCGGATTCCAAATCAAGCGGGCCATCGTCCATCACCGCGGCTCGGCCGTCATGATGCCCGTCGACGATCGCAAGCGCGTTCTGCTGGTCCGTCAATATCGCCTGCCCGCCGAGCGTTTCCTGTGGGAGCTGCCTGCCGGCAGCGTCGATCCAGGCGAGAAGCCGCTCCAAACCGCGAAGCGCGAGTTGAAGGAGGAAACCGGCTACCACGCGAAGAATTGGAAAAAGCTGATTTCGTTTTTTCCAAGTCCCGGCTTCCTCAGCGAAAAGATGACAATCTATCTCGCCACCGGCCTGATCGCGGGCGTTGCCACGCCCATGGGCGACGAACGCATCACCACCAGCTGGTTCACCGCCAAGGAAATCGAAGCCGCCATCGATAAAGGCGGAATCATCGACGCTAAAACCATGCTCGGCTACTTCTTCTGGAAACGTTCCCTGCGCAACAAGTCTTGAGCCGTTGTGGCGCACGCACTCCTGCGTGCAGCGTTGGCACTCGTGCCGACGCGATTCGCTGAACGCGGTAATCATTTCTTCTCGCGACGTTCCCGGCGCAAGGGTTGACCTGTATAATCAGTTAATCCCGAGATCCTTTTAGGAGGACTCATGAGCGAAATGCAGTATCTATCCGACCGTAGATCCTTTTTGAGCGCGGCGGCCGCCGTTTCGGTTACAGCCAGCGGATTGATCCAACTGCCGGAATCCGTTTTCGCGAGCGACGACTCAATCAACATAATCGGACCAAAGCCAGGCTACTCGCCTCAAATCGGAACATTGGTGTCCATGCTCACCTGGATGCAAACAGCGATCCCGCCGGCCGTGAAAGGTCTCACCCAAGGCGATCTGGATCACCTGTTCGACAGCCATGCAAATACCATCGGAGCGCTGCTCCTCCATCTGGCCGCGACGGAGACTTACTATCAACTAAACACCTTTGAGCGTACGAACTGGGATAGCTGGCCGGAGGCGGTGAAGCAAAAGTGGGACCCGGCCATGAATTTAGGGAAATTGGGCCGCGAAACCATTAAGGGCCATGACCTCGCATACTATCTGAACATTCAGCGAGAGACTCGCGAGAGGTCCCTGGCGGAGTTCCGTAAGCGCGATGATGCGTGGTTGATGTCGGTGGACAAGACATGGCCCTGGGGACCGACCGACAACTACTGCAAATGGTTCCATGTTTGTGAGCATATATCGCACCATACCGGCCAGATCGCATTTCTCCGCAAGCGGCTTCGCGGAGCGAAGCCGGATAGCGAATAAGCAAACGGTTAGCGACCACTCAATGCGCATCGCATTCGTCTTCATCCTCAACATTCTCGCCGCAACTTCGAGCACCGCTCTTGCTCAATCGGTCCCAGCGGCCATCTACACCGATCCTCCAGCCGACGCCGCCCATCCCGCCAAGATGACCGTGCTTCATATTCCGAGCCACGGTCTCCTCATCAACGGCCTGATTTACTCGCCGCCAGGAGCCGGGCCGCATCCAACCATCGTCATCTGCCACGGCTTACCGGGCAACGAAAAGAATCTCGATCTGGCGCAAGCCCTCAGGCGCGCGGGTTGGAACGCAGTCACCTTCAATTACCGCGGGTCGTGGGGCAGCCCGGGTAACTTCCGCTTTGCCCAGACTCTTGAAGATGCCAACGCCGTGCTAGCGTATCTGCGCGATCCGGCCAACGCCACCAAGCTGGGCATCGATACGCAGCGGATTGTTCTTGCCGGTCACAGTATGGGCGGCTGGGTGACCGCGCACACCGCGGCTCACGATCGCGCGCTCATCGGAGCCATCCTGATTTCCGCCGGCGACATGGGTGCTGACGGCGAAGCGCCCCGCGATCGCGCAGTGGCCGAAATGGCCGACAACATGGAATCGCTGGCCGGTGTTACTGCCGAAAGCATGGCCGACGAAGTGCGAGCCAATGCCAAAGCCTTCCACATGGAAAACGCCGCGGCGGGGCTCGTCCAGATCCCTCTTCTCGCTCTCACTGCCGACGACGGCTTGGCGCCCAGTACGGACGCTTTAGTCCGAGCCATCCAAGCGAAAGGCGGACACAAAGTCACCGCGCTGCATGTCGCCACGGATCACAGTTGGTCCGATCGCCGCATCCTGCTCGAAAGCGAAATTATCAAATGGCTGAATGAATTACATTAGCCGGGTTGCATTGAGCCGGGTCAATACGCGCAACCGCACCCGGCGGCCATAACTGAATGTCCAGATCAAGGTGACCGTGGTTACCGCGCCGATCAGGATCGGCGAGACGATGAGCACTGTCGACGCGGAAGTATTGTAGATCAGAACAATTCGAAGAATCAGATCGCCCGCAAAGGCGCAGCCCCAGACGCAGGTAATCAGCCGATTGGAAAAACGCACCTCTGGCAGTTGCCATGAGGCGTTGAATCGGGCCTGCCGCTGAGGGTCCTTACCCGCCATGAAATAGCGCCCAAAATAGAACATCAATGGACGCGGCAGTAGCAACGAGAAAAAACAGGCCAGGCCAAACGCGCCGGTAAATAACGATTCGCGGACCAGCAGGAGGCGCGGGCTGCCGCCGAGGAGCAAGGCCACGCCGTTGACAGCGATCCCCAACAGCACCACGATCGATACCGGATCCATCTGCCCGCGGCGCACCAGATCGAAGATGCTCTTGCACACCGGGAACGTCGTGGCAATTATCAGAGCGGTGAGCTCCGAGGGGGACAGGTAGCGCTTCGAAAGCTGATAAAGAACCACCGGGATGATAGCGTTCAGGGCGATGTCCCAGACGATGCCGCCCATCGGTGGCCCTGACATTTGCGGCTCGGAAGTTTGCATTACCGGATCGCCGAGCCCCTACCGCCTGCGCACGAACTTTACCAGCCCATCGCGATAATCGATGGTCAGCGTGAATAAATCCAAAACCGGCAGCCCCAGGAAGCCCGAAATTTCCGTCCCCAGTCGATGGCTGAGCTCCCAGGTATCGATCACTGTAGCCCCCAGCGTTTTCTGCCTGAACCCGGCGAACTCCAACTCCAGATCGCCGCTCTTATACACGTCCCCCACCTTTCCGCTGAGGCCGCGGATGCTCGTCCGGTCGTCGCGATTCACATGGCTCACCCCCGCCGCCATATCGTAGGACATCATCGTGCCCGCCGCCCCTGTATCCAAGACGAAAAGCCCTTCGTGCGAATTCACGTCTTGCGAATTCACGTGGACCGGCGCCAGCAAGAGATGCCCGAAGCGGTACACGCGCGCGGCATCTCGCATCTCGGGACTCTCCACGCGATCGGGAAACTCATCGCCGGGATGATAGCTGGGCAGCGGGTCCAGATGCAGCGTTCCACCGGCGAAATCCAGCGTAATCAGAAACTCGGAAAAGACATTCGATCCGATCAAGCCGTCTTCTATGCCCGCAACGTTCTGATCGGCGACACTGATTAGCGCATCGCGATACTCCACATCGCCGATCCGAAAATGTGTCGCCATGCCGCGATAGCCGGCCGTCCCCTTGGCGCTGTCGCCGATGCCCCGCACCGTCCCGTTGGCAAGCCGCGCCACTCCCGCCTTCTCGGCCGCCGCGCGCGACATCACAATTCCCGCCGCTCCGGTATCCAGCACCAGCTTCACCAGATTGCCGTTCACCAACACCTCCAGCCCGTATGTCCGCGTGTGAGTGGCGGCGTTCTCGAAACCTCGTAGCGGAATGTCGACTGCACGGTAGGGGCTTGCGAGCACCGTCGTCTCGCGGCCGTCCAGCGCCTTCGCAAGCTCTATCCGCTGGCGCAGCTCATCCGATTCCGCGGTTGCGCCCACCGCCGCCAGATAGGTTTCCAGAGCCTTGGCGCGCTCCTGGCCGTGCAGCCGCGGGATCCAAGCCGCCAGAATTCGCGGATCCTTGGGATTCAATTCATAGGCGCGATGAAAATCTTCCAGTGCCGTTTTGTTCATCGCCGCGCACAAGGCCACTCGACCCGCTCCCCACCAGGCCAACGCCAAACGCGGATCCAACCCGATCGCATTCTTGAACTCGGCGTCGGCTTGCGCGAACTGCGCGCGCCGGAACAAAACCTCGCCCGCAAACTCGTGCGCCGGCGCGGAATCCGGAGCGTCCGCCAGGGCTTTCTGCGCCAGCTTCCAGGCCGTCGCGACGCCGTCGTTCCCCAGCGCCTTGCGGCCCGTCGCCAGCGTGTCATCCACCGGACCCGCGCATAACAGAACCGGGCCGAGAACGAATAGAGCTTGCAGTCTCACCTGAAATAAGTCTATCGCGCGGGCGGTTTTGTGGCATACTATTAGCCTAGTTGTCTAGGTGAGTGAGACTGAGCCGCGCGCGTGAGCAAGCGGAATAGGAGGAACTCATGGCCCGATCTTCCGACACGCTCCTCGGAGCGCTCGATCTGCTGGTTCTCAAAACGCTCGCCCGCGGCCCTAATCACGGCTTCGGCATCGCGCTGCATATCCAAACTGTCTCGGAAAACCTGCTTCGCGTCGAGGAAGGCTCGCTCTACCCCGCGCTCCATCGCCTGGAGCGCGACAAATTCGTCAAGGCATCCTGGACCCAAACCGAAAACGGACGCCGCGCCCGCATCTATAAACTCACCGCCGCCGGCCGCCAACGCCTGGAAGAGGCCGAAATCAACTGGGATAACGTCTCTAAAGGCGTCGCCCGCATCCTGAGGTTCGTATGAAACGTTTCTGGTACGCTTTGTTCCGGCGCTCCCGCGTGGACGCCGAGATCTCCGAAGAGATCCAGTCCCATCTGGCTATGCGCGCCGATCTCGAAGGACAGCTCGGCCTCAGCGCCGCCGAGGCCCAGGCTTCCGCCCACAGACAATTCGGCAACGCGACGATCATTCTCGAAGACACCCGCCAGTTCCACCTTTACCCGTTTCTCGAAAGCATCCTTCAGGATTTGACCCACGCCGTGCGACAACTGCGCCGCAATCCGTCCTTCTCCATCACTGTCCTGTTCATCCTTGCGCTCGGCATCGGCACATCCACCGCCGTCTTCACCGTTGTGGATGGCGTACTCTTTCGCCCCGTCCCGTACGCCGACCCCGGCCGCATCGTCGCCTATGGTATTAAAGTGCCTTTCGAAACTCGCGAGTTTCAGTTCGGCTACGACTATCTGTATTGGCGCGGCAAAATTCCCGCCTTCGACGCCCTCACGTCCATGTTTCCCGGCGACCAGGATTGCGATTTGACCGAGGCCAACCCCGCGCGCCTCGCCTGCGCCCACGTCGAGTCCACTTTTCTTCCGTTTTTCGGCGTGCAGCCCGTAATCGGCCGCAATTTTACGCGCGATGAAGATCGGCCGCACGCGCCCCCAGTCGCGCTGCTGTCGTACAACTTCTGGCGAACCCGCTACGGCGGCCAGCCCAACATCCTCGGCCTTCCCATCTCGCTCGACAACACTCCCGCCAAAATCATCGGCGTTCTGCCCCAAAATTTCGTCATGCCGACTCTGCGCCGATTTGACGTCATTCTTCCCCAGCAATTGAACGAGGCCGCGCAAGTCTTCCCCAACGCCGGCGAAACCCTCCGCACCTTTGCACGCCTGCGTCCCGGCTGGACTCCCGCGCAAGCCGTCTCCGCGCTCCAGCCCATGCTCGAGCGCGACATCTCGGGAGCTCCGCCGGCCTACCGCAATGAGATCCACATCGGCGTTCGCACCCTCCGCGAATGGCAAAACGGCGACCGCCGTCAAACTTCCTGGGTGCTGCTGCTTGCCGTTCTTTCAGTCTTGTTGCTCGCCTGCATGAACGTCGCCAGCCTACTGCTCGCACGCGCCACCAGCCGCCAGCGCGAACTTGCGATGCGTCAAGCTCTGGGCGCCAGCCGCGGGCGTCTCGCTCGACACGCCATCACCGAAAGTTTTGTCCTCAGCCTTTGCGGCGGAGTGCTGGGCTGCGCGCTAGCTCTGTTTCTCCTCAAGATGCTGCTCGCCACTTCTCCCAACAGCATCCCCGGACTCACTGAAGTTCACTTCTCCGTGCGCATCTTTGTATTCGCTGCTTTGCTTTCTCTGGTAAGCGGCCTCGTTTTCGGAATGCTCCCGGCTTTTCGACAGGCCTCGATGGAGGTGTTCACTGGTTGGCGAGCTACCTCGCCTTCCAGAACATCCATCCGAGACGCGCTGGTCACCTTCCAGATCGCCGGCTCACTCGTCATGTTGACCGCCGCCGGCCTGATGCTCCGGACGTTGTCGAAGCTCGAGAGCGTCCCGCTCGGCCTTGACACCGAGCACGTGGTCACCGCGCAGTTTACGCTCGGATCGAGTTACGATGCCACACGTCTGATGGTTCTCTCTGAAACACTCGAGCAGCGCCTGCGCAATCGGCCGGGCGTGAACAGCGTTACGTTCGCCGACTCTATCCCTCCCGGCGGCCCCATCCGCGCCATGCCCTTCTTCGCCATCCGTATTCCCGGACGGCCGCCCTCCGATCAGGGCGTCGGCGGCATGGTGCCGTGGCGCACGGTCTCTTCCGATTATTTCCGCACGTTTCATGTGCGCCTGCTCCAAGGCCGCGCTTTCGAGGCTTCCGACATGGGCACGCGTAGCGCCCCCGCTGTAGTGATCAGCCAATCGCTCGCTCGCAAGCTCTTCCCCGGTGAGAACGCCGTTGGACAACGCGTCACGCTGAGTGAATCGGGAACCTACACCGTCGTTGGCATCGCCGGCGATGTCCGCAATAACGGCCTGTCAGTGGCGCCCGATCCCGAGTTCTATCTCGATCGCGACCAGCCGCTCGAAACGCTGCGCGGCGCACCCAGCCATCACATTGCCGTCGCCATCCGTAGCACGCTGCGCTCGCAATTTCTGGAATCCTGGATGCGCGATGAAATTCACGCTCTTGAGCCCGCCGTGCCGGTCGACGTGATAACCATGCAGGACCGCGTTCGCGACTTCGCCGTCCCACAACGTTTTCATGCCATATTGTTCAGCACGTTCGCAGTCATCACGCTGTTGCTCGCGGTTAGCGGCTTGTATGGACTGGTCCGCTTCCTGGTCGCCCGCCGAACGCAGGAAATCGGAGTTCGGATAGCCCTCGGCGCATCGCCCGCCGGCATCGCAACCATGGTCGTCCGCTCGGCTCTGCGCTTCACGTTGGCCGGAGCGGCGCTCGGAATCGCCGGAGCGCTCCTGATGAGCCGCTGGCTGGAATCGATGCTGTATCAGACCCGCGCCCGCGATCCTCTGACCATCGCCATCGTTGCCGCGCTTCTGATTACATGCGGGATCGCAGCGGCTCTCGCGCCGTCCATCACCGCCGCCCGCACCGATCCAATGACCGCGCTCCGCACCGACTGAACCGCGCACGTCAGCAAGCGGTCCGCTACATATAATTGTGTTTGGCCTCTCGCACGCTCGTTCATTCCCGCTCCAACGCCACGCTGCTCGATCACGCAGCCGCGTTCCTTGCCGCGAAAGAACCGCACGCTGAAATCCTCATCATTGCGCCCACGCGAGCCGCGGCCAACGAACTGGCCATCCGCGCTTTTCCCTCCGGTTGCCAGGGCGTTCACGCGCTCACTCTCACGCAGCTTGCGGCCAATCTCGCCGCTCAGCCCATGGGCCGTCTCGCGCTTGCGCCCATCTCACGCCTGGGCATCGAAGCGCTGGCGGCGCGCATCGTCCACACCGCGGCAACCGCGAAAGCTCTGCCCTATTTCGCGCCGGTCGCACAAACGCCCGGCTTCGCTCGCGCACTTGCCAGGACGATCACCGAACTCCGTCTGCAAAATGCAAAACCTTCTGATGCGAATCCCGCCGGCCGCGACCTGGCCCATCTCTTATCGCTCTACGAAGAAGAGCTGGCCGCGCGTTCGGTAGCGGATTTGCCTTTGCTCCTCCGTCTTGCGACCGAAGAAACCGCTCACACCGATCACCGCTTCACGCGTTTGCCCATAGTGTTGCTCGGCCTCGCCATTGAATCCGGATCGCACGAGCGGTTACTTGCAACTCTGGTGCAACGATCGCCCAGCGTTTTAGCCACGGCTACGTCGGGCGACGACGACGTTCGATCCCTGGAACGCATTCTCGGAGTAGCCGCCCAAAATCTCGACAGCACGCCGCCCGTGGCGACGCTGGATCGCGTGCGCACCTGGCTCTTCTCTTCGGATCCACCGCCATCCGCGCCGCCCGACCCTTCCTTGCTCTTCTCCGCGCCCGGCGAAAGCTTCGAATGCGTCGAGATCGCGCGCCGTATCGGCAAGCTGGCCGGCCAAGGCACTCCGTTCGACCGGGTCGCTATTCTCCTTCGCAACGTCGGCCCGTACCAGCCGCTGGTGGAAGAGGCTCTGCGGCGCGCCGGTATCGATCATTACTTCAGCCGGGGTGCAGCCCGTCCCGATCCTGCCGGCCGCGCCTTTCTCGCGCTGCTGGCCTGCGCGAGCGATGGCTGCTCTGCATCGCGCTTCGCTGAATATCTTTCGCTAGGGCAAGTCCCGCCGCTGGATGCCGATGGCGCGCCGCAAGCGCGGACGCCGGAATGGGTTCCGGCCGATGACGAAATCCTCGGCAACTTTCAAACCGCTTCATCTGAGTCCGAGGAGCCTTCGCTCGATGTGCCCATCGGCTGGGAGAAACTGTTGGTCGACGCCGCCGTGATTGGCGGCCGCGATCGTTGGGCCCGGCGCTTGCGCGGTCTGCGCGCTGAGTTCCAGGCGCAGTTGCGCGAACTTGAAGACGAAGACCAGACGCATCGCGCCCACATCGAGCTCCGCATTCAGCAGCTGGTCCGCTTAGAACATTTTGCGCTGCCTTTGATCGACGCTCTCGGATCGCTTCCCGCGGCCGAACGCTGGGAAGTCTGGCTGGATCGGTTGGCGCACCTCGCGCAAATGGCCCTTCGCCGGCCAGAGACGGTGCTGTCCGTTCTGAGCGAGCTGGAACCCATGAGCGACGTGGGCCCGGCGTCGCTCGATGAAGTTTATGACGTGCTGTGCGAGCGGCTCAGCTTCCTTCGCTCGGAGCCGCCCAAGCGCCGCTACGGCCGGGTCTTCGTCGGCTCTATCGACGAGGCCCGTGGACGCAGCTTCGATGTCGTCTTCCTGCCAGGACTCGCCGAAGGCTTGTTCCCGAGGCGCGCTCTTGAAGATCCACTCTTGTTGGACGAACAGCGCGTAGGACTGGGACTGGACCAGCAGGACGAGCGCGTGGCCCGTGAACGCATGCTTCTGCGGTCCGCCGCGGCGGCGGCTAAGAACAGTTTCGTGGTCTCATACCCGCGCATGGACGTCGCGCAATCCCGCGCCCGCGTGCCTTCCTTCTACGCGTTGGAAGTGGTGCGCGCCGCCGAAGGCCGCCTGCTATCGCTACGGGAATTTGAGAAGCGTGCTGCCGCGAGCGCACCGGCGCGTCTCGATTGGCCGGCGCCAGCCAACCCGCGCGAAGCTATTGACGACGCCGAATATGATCTCGCTTCGCTGCAAGCTTCGCTCAAACTGCGCGGGGCCGCGGCCACGGGCAGCGCGCGCTACCTTATGCAATCGAATCCGGCGCTCACGCGATCGTTGCGGACGCGCGGCCGCCGCTGGCGTAACTTCTGGTCGAGCGCCGATGGGTTGGTGGATCCCGACGCCGCCACCCTCCAAGCTCTCGAATCGCACCGCTTGGCTAAGCGCAGCTACTCGCCGTCGTCGCTGCAGCAGTTTGCTGCCTGCCCCTACCGCTTCTTGTTGCACGCTGTTTTTCAATTGCGTCGCCGGGAACAGTCCGCGCGATTGGAACAAATGGACCCGCTTACTCGCGGCGCGCTGTTCCACTCCGCGCAATTTGAACTCTTTCGCGAACTCAGCCGCGCGGCCCTGCTCCCGGTAACGCAAGACCGCTTGCCCCAGGTACTCGACCTCGCGGACCAGGTGCTGGATCGCGTCGCAGCCCGCTATGAAGACCAGCTCGCCCCCGCCATTCTGCGCGTCTGGAAAAGCGAAATCGAAAACCTGCGCACCGATCTGCGCGGCTGGCTACAACATGTCGCCGCTACGGAATCCGACTGGCTTCCGGCGCATTTTGAATTCGGCTTTGGTCTTCCGCCCAACTCCGATCGCGATCCGGCCAGCACCACTGAAGAAGCGCTCATCCTTGACGGCGTGCATCTGCGTGGTTCCATCGATCTGATTGAGCGCCACGCAACGCGCAATGTTCTTCGCATCACCGACCACAAGACCGGCAAAGCGCCCCAAAACCGTCCGCAGTACGTGGGCGGCGGCGCGATGCTTCAGCCCTTGCTCTACTCGCTGGCGGCCGAAACATTACTGGGCGAATCCGTGGAATTGGGCCGGCTGTTTTACTGCACGCAGCGCGGCGATTTTTCGGTTGTCGATATTTCGCTCAACGATGAAGGACGTGGGCGTCTCCGCCGCATACTTCAGAGCATTGATCAATCCATTGCGGAGGGCTTTCTGCCTGCCGCTCCGCAGCCCGGCGCCTGTGCGATGTGCGATTACACCGCAGTGTGCGGCCCGTATGAAGAGACGCGAGTCAAGCGCAAACAATCCGATCGGCTCGACTCGCTGATCGAGATCCGTCATTCACCATGATTGGGTTTGATCAAGCATGACCCCGGTAATCGTTCCACAAGTCGATGATCGCGCAGCGCGCGAACGCATCCGCACCTCGCTCCGCGAAAGCCTGGTTGTAGAAGCCTCGGCCGGCACCGGCAAGACTACCGAATTAATCGCGCGTATTGTCGCCGTGCTCGCCGGCGGCCTCACCACCATCAGTCATATTGTCGCTGTCACGTTTACCAACAAAGCCGCGGGCGAATTGAAGCTTCGTTTGCGGCAGGAGCTGGATCGCGCGCGTAGCTCAGCCATCGCGCCAGCCGAAAGATCGAACATCGAGGACGCCCTGGAGCATCTGGAAGAAGCCTCGATCGGAACCATCCATTCTTTTTGCGCGCAGATCCTGCGGGAGCGGCCTGTCGAAGCAGTCGTCGATCCGGCGTTCGAGGAACTCTCTGAACAGCAGGCGTCCCGCATTTACGAGCGGGCGTTTCGCGCCTGGATACAGCGCAAGCTCGGCGAGGGCGCACCGGGACTTCGCCGCGCTCTGGTCCGTTTGGCGCGGCCCGATTCCTTCGATGGCGCTTCACCGATCGAGCAACTGCAATACGCGGCGTGGAAATTGATCGAGTGGCGCGATCATCCCGCGCCCTGGCGCACCGTGGAATTCAACCGCGAAGCCGAAGTAGACCGGCTGGTCGGACAAGTGAGGCTCATTGCGGAAGCTGCGGCCCGGTGCGCGAAGCGCAACGACAATCTGGTGAAATCGCTGCGGCCCGCGCAGGCGCTGGTAACCTGGATCGAACGCGCGGAATCGGCGCGCGCTCGCGATTACGATTCGCTGGAAAGCCTGCTGATCAGGCTGAGAGGCGATATCAAGAAGAATTCGCAAAAGGGCTCGGGCTTCTTCGCCGAGGGCGTTCCTCGCGAACAAGTGGTGGAAGCGCGGCAGCATTTGCTGGATCAGCTGGAAGCCTTCCAACAAGCCGCCGACGCCGATCTCGCGGCTCTGCTTCGTGGCGAGATGTGGGACCTGGTAGTCCGTTACGATTCGTTGAAGCGTCGCGCCGGCAAACTGGATTTTGTCGACCTTCTGCTGCTGGCGCGCGACCTGGTGCGCGACAAGCCCGACGTGCGCCGATATCTGCAGGACCGCTTTAGTCATATCTTCATCGACGAGTTTCAGGACACCGATCCGCTGCAAGCGGAGATCCTGCTGCTGCTGGCCGCGGATGATCCCAAGCAATCGGACTGGCGCAATGTCGCGCCGAAGCCGGGGAAGCTTTTTGTGGTGGGGGACCCGAAACAATCGGTGTACAAGTTCCGGCGCGCCGATGTTGTGCTGTACCGGGAGATTCGCGATGCGCTGGAACAGCGCGGTGTGGGAATCGTACAACTGACCACCAGCTTTCGCGCGGTACGCCCAATTCAGCAACTGGTGAACGCTGCATTTGATTCCGAAATGCAGGATGATGCCGAAGCGGGACAAGCGGCCTATGCTCCGCTGCACGGAGAGACGCCCGCGATCGCCGGCCAGCCCAGCATTATCGCGCTGCCCGCGCCCCGGCCCTATGGAAGCATGCGAATTTCCGGCCAAGCCATCGACGCCTGTCTTCCTGAGACCATCGTCGCGTTTTGCGAGTGGCTGGTGCGCGAGAGCGGCTGGAACGTTCGCGATCCCGAGGATCCGGCAACGCTGGTGCCGCTCAGGGAGCGCCACATCTGCCTGCTGTTTCGCCGGTTCACCAATTACGGTAAAGACATTACTCGCGATTATGTTCGTGGGTTGGAAGCGCGCGAGATCCCGCACTTGCTGGCCGGATCAAAATCGTTTCACAGCCGCGAAGAAGTGGAAACACTTCGCGCCGCGCTCAGCGCCATTGAGTGGCCGGGAGACGAGCTGTCAGTTTTTGCGACGCTAAAGGGTTCGCTGTTCGCGATTCCTGACGATCTGCTGTTGCGCTTCCATCACGAGGTTGGACGGCTGCACCCGTTTCGATCGCTGGACGCCGGTCTCGCGGCGGAATTCTTACCGATCGCCGAAGCACTGCAATTGCTCGCCGATCTGCATCGCGGCCGCAATCGACGGCCGGTCGCCGACACCGTAAACGCCTTGCTTGAGGCCACCCGCGCGCACGCCGGATTTGCATTGCGCCCCGCGGGACACCAAGTGCTAGCCAACGTCCATCGCGTCGCGGATTTGGCGAGAAGTTTCGAACTATCGGGCGGCGTGTCGTTTCGCGGATTCGTGGAGGAGCTGGAGGTACAGTCGGAGAAAGCCGACTCGGCCGAAGCGCCGGTGATCGAAGAAGGCGCCGAAGGAATCCGGTTGATGACCGTGCACGGCGCAAAGGGTCTGGAATTTCCGGTCGTGATTCTCGCCGACATGACCGCCCATCTGGCAGCCGGCGATCCGGACCGGTACGTGGATGCCCGAAACGGGTTGTGCGCCACAAGATTATTGCGCTGCGCTCCGTGGGAATTGCGCGAGAACGAAGATCGAGAGCGTTTGCGCGAACGCGCCGAAGGAGTGCGGGTGGCGTATGTCGCGGCCACGCGGGCGCGCGATCTGCTGGTGATTCCGAGCGTGGGCGATGAAGAGCGGGACGGGTGGCTCGGTCCGCTGAACAAGGCCATCTATCCCGCACACGACCGTTATCGCCACGCGACGCGCGCCGAGGGATGCCCGGACTTTGGCGATGCGTCGGTGGTGGATCGACCTTTCTTTGCGCACGACGAACCTTCCGTGCAGCCTGGATTGCACGCGCCACAGCAGGGAAATCATTCAGTAGTTTGGTGGGACCCGCGAACATTGAGCTTGGCTCCGCCGGCAAATCTGGGACTACGCCAGGAACAGATTTTGAAGGGCGAGCCGGACGTTGAAACATCGCCCAGCTTGATTGGTTATCGCGAGTGGAAAGAGCAACGTGAGACAACGATCACGGCCGGGCGGGTGAAAGAGTTTGACGTGTTTATCGCGACGGAAGCCGCGGATGCGCCGACAGGCATTCCCGTCGAGGTGAAGTTCGAAGCGACGGCGAAAGCCGATGGCCGTTCCAGCGGACCGCGATTTGGGACGCTGGTGCATACCATGCTGCGCGATGCGCCCCTGGAAGCCGATGGAACAATCCTCAAGGAACTGGCCGAAGTTCATGGGCGGGTTTTCGGAGCGACGGATCGGGAAATCAAAGATGCAGAGGACGCCGTTGCGGCCGCGCTGCAGCATCCGCTATTGGAGCGAGCACGAACGTCGAAACTCTGCCGGCGAGAGTTGCCGATCCTGTTGAAACTCGACGGCAACAATCGGGTTCTGGAGGGCGTGATCGATCTGGCGTTCGAGGAAAGCGGAGTCTGGCATGCGGTGGATTTCAAAACCGACGCCGAAATCGAGAACAGCCGAAAGCGCTATGAAAACCAGCTCCGATGGTACAGTTTTGCATTGGCTCGTTTAAACAACGCACCGGTCCAAGCGCACCTGTTAGGCGTGTAATTACTTCTTCGGACGCGACTCTGGCGGGACCATGCCGTTGTTGCGGTAATAAACCACAAGCTGGCCGTAATGTTCTCCGGCGTGCTCGATCACGTCCAGCCATGGCTCGACGGTTTTGGCCCAGCGATCCGCTGGAGTCGCCTTCAGAGTTGCGGTGGCATCGGCGATGGTCTTTTCAAGAAGAGCGACGGCCGCAGCTTTCGTGGTGTAGCCCTTGGGATCGATTTCGTCCCACTTTACGTTTTCGCCGCGGCCTGCCTTGGCGGCATAAGCGTTTCCGGAAGCAACGTGAACGACGATCTCGCGGAAAGACCGGACGTCCTTGGTGGCGCGATAGCCGTATTTATCCTCGGGGAAATCCTTGGCCATGTCGAGCAGACGGCGATTGACGTCCTCAAATTGAGCCGTGAACGATTTGGCCGGCGTCGAAGGCGTTTGCGCAAATGCGATCAAAGGTGCAGCGAGCAGCAGAATGGTGGAGCGAGTCATTGAAATAATTCTCCATTGGAATCGCCTAAGGAGTCAATGTGGACACCCATGCGATCGAGCAGAGAGAGGTGCAGGTTGTTCATGGGTGTCTCGCCGGGATAGGTGACGTGCTCGCCGCCGGATTTACCCGCAACCAGAACGGGAAGGTTGCCGTGATCGTGGCGATTGCCGTCGCTCATGCCGCTGCCATACACGATGAGCGAATGATCGAGCAGCGTACCGTCGCCATCGGGCATGGACTTCAGGTTTTCGAGAAAATAGGCGAGCTGCTGCACGTGGTAGACGTTGATGCGCGCGACCTTTTCGATCAATTCCGGATTGCCGCGGTGATGCGTGATGGGGTGGTGAGCGTCTGAGATTCCAATTTCGCGGTACGCGCGAGTGCTGCCTTCGCGGCCGAGCATAAAGGTGGAGACGCGCGTGGCGCGGGTTTGAAAAGCGGCGGCCATTAGATCGAACATCAACCGGGCGTATGCGGCAAAGTCGGCTGGGACGCCGGATGGCTTGTGTATGGAAGGCGGGGCGTCGGGCGTAGCTGCGCCGTCGCGCTCGGCAAGCTGGATGCGGAGCTCGATTTCTCGGACTGACGTGAGGTATTCATCGATTTTTCCGCGATCGGAAGCACCGAGCTGCGCGTTCAGGCGTCGAGTATCGTCCAAAACATAATCCAGAATGCTTGTCTCGTCACTCAGGCGGTTCAGGCGGTCCGCCGGATTCTCGTCAATGGCGCCAAACAGGCGCTCGAAGACCGCGCGCGGATTCACCTCGGGCGGCAGCGGCATGGAAGGAGTGCGCCACGAAAGGGTGTTGTTGTAAGCGCAACTATAACCGGAATCGCAGGCTCCGACCAAGCGGCCGTCTTCGCAGGCCAGCTCGATGGAGGGAAATCGGGTGGCGGCGCCGACGTGACTGGCGGCCACCTGGTCCACCGAAATTCCAGCGTGGATACCCGCGCCATCGGTCTTCTTCGGATGCACGCCGGTGAGGTACGTAGCGGAGGCGCGGGCGTGATCGCCGTCGGCGTCGCCCAGGGCACGTCCGTTATTTTGTGCCAGGCCCGACAGCACGAGGACGTTCTCACGATGTGGCGCGAGAGGCGTGAGGATGCGCGAAAGTTCGAAATCCGGGCCTTCGGCCAAGGGCGTCCACTGGTCCATCAGAATGCCGTTCGGCACGTAGATGAACGCGAGGCGAAGCGGAGCGTCAGCCGTGGACGGCGAAGCGAACGCCGGGACCATGGCGTCGAGCAAAGGGAGCGAGATGGCGGCGCCGATGCCGCGGAGAATGGCGCGGCGCGAAAGCGATTTATTCATGGGCGACGCCAGTCATGATCTCTTCGACGAGCTGAGAGAACGTTTCGTTACCGGTGGCCGAGGGCAAGGAGACCTTGCGGCCGAATGCATACGTCGCGAGCTTCGAACCAAGACAGCGTGCGAATCTGTTTTGATCGTTGAGGAGATACTGCTTCAAGGCTTCGGGGCCATCGCCCGAATCGACTGGAAAATTGCCGTCCTGGGTGCGCCAGTGGCCGATGGCGTCGTAGTTTTCAAGATCGAAGCCGAGCGGATCCATGCGGGAGTGGCAGCCGCGGCAGGCTGGGTTGGCGCGATGCAGCTCGAGCTGCTGGCGCATGCTCATGCTGGCGCCGATGGCTTTCTCGTCCAGGTTGGGAACGTTGGGCGGCGGAGGAGGCGGGGCAGAGTCGAGCAGATTTTGCAAAATCCACTTGCCGCGCAGAACCGGAGACGTGCGCGCCGGATACGACGAGACCGTGAGCACGCTGGCCTGGGTCAGGACGCCTCCGCGATGCGAATCCGGTGGCAGCTCGACGCGCCGGAACTGGCGGCCTTCGACGCCAGGAATCCCGTAAAACGAAGCCAAACGATCGTTCAGGAAAGTGTAATTGGCACTAAGGAAATCGGCGATGGGGCGGTCGCCCTGGATGATGAATTGAAAGAAGAGCTGGGTTTCCTGCTGCATGTCGCGGCGCAGGGCGGGATCGAACTGCGGGAACTTCTCGGGATCGGGCTGGATGCTCGCGAGGTTGCGAGTTTGGAGCCATTGGCTGCCGAAGTTTTCGACCAAGGCGCGCGACTTGGGGTCGAGCAACATGCGATGGATTTGGGCGTGGAGCACTGCAGGGTCGCGCAGGCGGTGGCCGAGCGCGAGTTGGAACAATTGATCGTCGGGCAGGCTGCTCCAGAGGAAATAGGAGAGGCGCGAGGCGAATTGAAACTCGTCCAGTTTGCCCGAGGGCTCAACGCGGAAAAGGAAACGCGGCGAAACGAGAATAGCTTCGAGAGCCAGTTGCATACCTCGGTCGATGCTCTCGCCCCGTTGCTGGGCCATGTCGACAAAGTGGACAAGGCCCGAGATTTCTTCCTCCGTGACCGGCCGCCGGTAAGCCCGGCGCGCGAGGTCCCGGAGATTGGCGCGGGCGCAAGAAAGCGTGTGATGCCCGGGCGCGTGACCGCAACGAAATACTCGGGCGTAGCTTTCAGGAAGCGGCGGCGGAGCGGGGTTGTAGGGGCCCCGAATTTCGACATAACGCAGGCGTGTGTCGGAAGGGGTCAATTCGACTGAAAGTTCGGGAGTCCCCCGGCCGAGGTGCAGGCGGAATTGGACGGCGCGCAGGCCCTCGGAAGCGCTGTCGATCCGGACGTCCTCGGCTGGGACACTGTCGATCAGGAACGTAGCCTGGGGCGCGGAGGCAGTGCCGCGGACGGCGATCAAAATGTCGTAGTCGGCGTCGAAATCGACCTTGAGGCGAAACTCGCGAGCGGAGTAGCGCTGGACGGAGGGCGCGGGAGCAACGGGCGGAACGATGGCGGCTTTTGCGATGTTCTCGGCGGCTGCGAGGTATTTCTCCATGAGGACGGGCGAAACGGAAAGCACGCCGGCGATGTTGTCGAAGCCGTAACCGGAATCGTCGACGGGGAAATCGCCGGCGGGTTGGAAAGGGGTGGCAAGCAGATCGCGCACGGAGGCGTTATATTCGTAGCGATTGAGGCGGCGGGCGGTGGTTTCAGGGGGTGGAGTGGCGGATTGGGCACGGAGAGTGAGGGCGAGCGCGAATAGGGTACAGAGGCGCACGAGGTACTTCTAGTTTACAGAGTCGCGACTTGGCCACTCAAACCGAGCGTTCACACGAGTGTGAACGCGGCACGCAAGAGTGCGTGCGCCACAGCCCCCCAAAAAGGTGGCGCATCAGGGGTACTTTTGTGTTTGGGCGCGTATTTTTCCCTTCTAGAAAATGCTTTGCAGAGCGGCGGCCACCGAGGCCAGCGCGGCCAAAGCTGCCAGCGCACGGCTTTCGGCCTGAGGATTGGACAGCGCCGGGAATAGACTGGCGAACAGGGCAATCAAGGCGCTCACCGTGGCCGGCGCGAGCAACTGTTCGGTTACGGCGACTTCCGGCTGCATGCCCTCGGAGCCGACATAATCGAAAAGCAAATGCACCAGATCGTCCGGACCAACGCCGAGCGCCTCGGCATCGGGGATGCTTACGCCGTCCATGGGAATGCTTCCCGCGGGCGATCCCACTGGATTGATTTCCAAGCTGGTAACGATAATCCCGAGGGTCGCGAGTTTTTTAGTGAGTGCCTTTCCGCGATTAATGGAGGAATTCAGCATCGCATTCGGTGCTGCGAAATATTGAGGGACCATGATTTGCTTCTCCTTCACTGAGATTGACTGGTACTGGATCGGCTGGCGTCGAAAATCGAAAGGGTACGCTGGCCGTGCGTGCCTTTGCCCTTGGACACGTTGATGCCAGGGATGCGGGCGAGCGCTTGTGAAAGTCCTTTGGGCGTGCTGGGCAGAGTAGCGAGCGGGGCGAGAGCGCGCAGCTTGGCCAGCAGCGCGGTTGCGTCGCCGGACCAGGCGGGGTTGGAGCGCAAGAGCGCGTACAGCGTATCGCGCAGTGGATCGGAGCCAATCCACACGGAGTCGGGATCGGCGACGGCTTCGGCAATGGCGTTGGGGTCGAGTCCAAGCGCAGGAGCGGCGGCCGCAGCCCAAGCGGCGCAATCGGGAAAACGGGCGACGTTGCCCATATCGATGTCGCGGATGCGAAGGAGCGCCGAGGAGACAGCCTGCGCGAGAGCTCCCAAGGCAGGAGCGCGCAAGGCTTCGAAGCTGGCCCACACGGCGGCCTCGGGGCGCGGGGCGGCGATAGGAGGAAAATCGACGGTCAGGCTGCGGTTGGCGAGCGAGCGCGGCGGGTTCCAGGGAGACTGGGCTTCGTCGAGCGGAGCGATCAGGATGATGGGCCGAGCGATTTCAACCAGAGCAGCGTCGCGCGCGTCCGGTTGCGCGACTTCGAGCCCGTCACCCGAAGAGATAGCGCAAAGAGCCTCGGAGATCTTGAGCGGAACGCGGTGGATCTGGTCGAATACCAGAATCCAATTTTGAAGCGCGAGACGGAGCACTTCGCGATCGCGCGCGGGCAGGCGGCGAAGCGGCGCAGTGGAAGGATCGATCAGAACGCGGAGAGCTCGAGCGAGCACCGATTTGCCGCTGGAGGCTGGGCCACGCAGGACCAGGATGGGGTACGGTCCGATAGGGCGGAGAGCGGCGGCGAGCCAGGTAAAGATGCGAGTGCGGGCGCTCGGCGAGAGATGGAACAGCTCTGCGAACTGTTCCAAGGGATTGGGGGTTAGGGATTGGGGATTGGTGGGAACGGGGAGCGGGAGCGTGGAGGAAGATTGGCGGAAGGAGCGACGCAGGTTGTCCGTTATGTTCCAGCCGTGGGATGTGATTTCCAGGATTTCGCCGGCGGGGTTTGCCAAGTCGAGGAAAATCTTGGATGGCACGAAAGGATCGCCTTCGAAACTGAGGCGGCGATCGATTTTTTGAGCGGGCGTGTCGCCGTATTGGGCGCGAGCCTCCAGCGTGCGGAGAGCGTCGCGGAAAGCGAGATTGGACGGCGCGGTTTCAAACTCGGAGTAATAATTGGCGGTGAGCCAGTCCCGGAAATCGGCCGAGCGGAGCGGAAAAATGCGGCGGGTAGCGAGAATGCCAGGGATGCTGGCGCAGGGCTGGCCGTCGCGCGAAAAGAAAGGCGTAGCGCCGCGGGCGTGGTAGAGGAGCGCGACCGCCTGATCCTTTTGTGGGAGGCGCTTAGGCATAAATTCGATTCGAGAATAGCCCGAGGAATTGGGGGTTGGGTGGGGGATGGGTGCGTGAAGTGGTTGAAGGAATGGATGAAAAATTGGGCCGAGAGTGGTGAACGCCGGGATGCTTTATAGTTCAAGCATGAGGCGGTTGCTCCGCGGCGGATATCTGGTGCTCATGCTCGCTGCCTTATGTCGAGCACAGGCGCCGCCCCCGGCAGCGGGATTGCCGCCAGAGAGCACCATTTCAGAACACACTATCGACAGTTGGTTGCTCAGCGGCGATCCGCGACTGGTGGCATGGGGTGCGCACTACGCTCTGATTGCGCGCGACGAAAATCAGGTTCCCGAGCTGCTCGATCTGGCGAGCCGTTGGCAGCCACTTTCCGACCGGACGGACGAAGCCTCGGACGAGCGCGATGCGATGGCCGCAATTATAGACGCACTGATCCAGATGAATGCGCCGGTTCCTACCGATACCTTGCGGGCTTTAGCGCCGGATTTCGGAAATGATGTCGCGGTGCTTCTCAGCCGAATGCCGGCCGAGGAGGCTGAGCCTCTTAGCTTCGATTTCTATCGTCACCTTCCGGAGAGCAGCTATGCCCTGCGGTACGTCAGTGGGGCGCTGTTGGCTCTTCATCCACCGCCCGGGTTCGCGGCGGACCTGCTTGCCAACATTCAAGTGCAGGCCAGGATCCTGGTTGTCCAGCCGGGACAACGCGCCGGAATGGGCATGTCTGACGGCGACTGCTACCAAATATCCGAGCCCGCTAGAAGGGACTGGCCCGCGACCGGCCAATATGTTTTATCCCTGCAGAACCGCGATGGAGGCTGGGTCGTGGTAGGCGGCCTCGATCCCATCTATGCCAGACGTGAACTGTCGACGCGCTATCTGGGAAACCCTTGCCGCACGTCGTACGGGGTAGTTTTGGGTCCAAAGCAACGTCTCCGGCTGATCGCAGAGATGCTGGGGATTGCTCCGGAAGCGATTCCGTGGCAAGCGTCGATTGTGACGAACATCGAGTTTTACTCCTTGGAAAAGTTTTACCATGCTGTCCTAGCCTTTGTTGCGGAGCAGCAGGAGAAGTATCGAGCGACGGTGGCCGAGCTTGGGGTGCACAATCTCTTGACGCCGGCCGAGGCCCAGCAGACTCTTCCAGAGCTGGTGCTGCACTTCAGCGGTGGGCCGGGCGACGGCTCCGGTCCGATCCCAGGTCTTTCGAATCTGCCCCCGCGCGTACAGTGGAGCTCCACGCCGTTCTGAGATATCGCGCGGAAGTTGTCACAAAACCGCAGCGCCGAACGTTGTAGTTGTGTGGATGCTCGGAACGAAACCGTCGTTATCAAACCGAACGACATTAAACCCAATGACCAGGCGGCCAGCGACGCCGTGGTCAGTCTCGAAGCGATGTTTGAGGCTCAATATGAGCGCATTGCTCGCGTCATCGCGCGGGTGATTCGCGATCCAGGGCGGGCCGAGGAGTTGGCAGTGGAAGTGCTTCTGAAGTGGTCCCGGAATCCGCTGGCGCAGGGTTCCAAAGCGGAGGGTTGGCTCTATCGCGCCGCTGCTCGCATGGCCTTGGACGAGTTACGCAAGCAAGCGCGCCGGAACCGTTACGAAGGCTTGCCGGCATTGCTGCGAAGGCCGCCCACCCCTGAAGAGCTTCACTCAATGACGGAGGAGCAGGACAGGGTCCGCACGATTTTAGGTGCGATTGCCCGGCGCCACGCGGAGTTGCTTCTATTGCGCAGCCAAGGCTTCAACTACGACGAGCTCGCGGCTGCGCTCGATCTGAACGCAGCGTCGGTAGGCAAGCTTCTCAGCCGCGCCCAACAGGCATTTCGAAAGGAGTATGTCGAAAAATATGGGGAAGAATAACAAGATCAACGTCAGGCGTTGGGTGGACGATCGTCTGGCGATGCTGACTCCGCCGGAGGGTTGGCGGCCGGATATGGAGGCGGGACTTGCGCGTTTGGATCGGAGACGCGAAGGAGGGGGCGCGTGGAACAGACAGTGGGCGTGGGCGCCAGCCATCGCCGCGGCGGTCATCATCATCAGCGCGCTGGCGTTTCCGGTTACACGCGTGTCGGCCCAGCGATGCGTCAATGCGTGTGTGGTGCTGTGGAATAATTTCTCGGGCTCGAACCGGCCTTCGGACGCCGTCGTGGCGACCGGCGAGCGCAAGATCGCGCCCGATTTCAAGTTGCCGGATGCCGCCGGGAAGTCCGTCCGATTGTCGGAATTCCGGGGCCAAGTGGTTCTGCTGAATTTCTGGGCGACCTGGTGCGGTCCCTGCAAAGTTGAGATTCCGTGGTTTATCGAGTTTGAGCGGGCATATGGGGACGCAGGGTTCGCAGTTCTGGGTATCTCGCTGGATGAAGACGGCTGGAAATCGGTGAAGCCTTACATTGAAGCGAAAAATGTCAACTATCGTGTGATGGTGGGCAACGACGAGATCGCCCGAATGTACGGAGGGTTGGAGTCGATACCGGCGACTCTGCTGATCGACAAAGCCGGCCGTATTGCGGCGACCCATGTTGGCTTGGTGGAAAAGAAGACGTATGAAGAAGAACTCAAGGCGCTAATTGCCGAACAGTAACTCAGAAAGAAGGAATTCATGACAACATTTCAATCGCGATGGAAGGCGATGTCGTTAGTGGCGCTGCTAGGCGCCGGAATTACTTGCGCCGCCGATGCTCCGGGCGTACGCGCCACCGTACAACCCATACCGGATCGCAAGCCGGCTCCAGCATTCGTGCTCACAGATGCGGCGGGCAAGACGGCCAAGCTTTCCGAGTATCGCGGCAAAGTGGTGCTGCTGGATTTTTGGGCGACGTGGTGCCACGGCTGCAAGGAAGAGATTCCCTGGTTTTTGGCATTTCAAAGGAAGTATGGATCGCAAGGGTTTAAAGTGGTCGGAGTTTCGCTGGACGATGGTGGCTGGGCGGCGGTGAAGCCTTTCATCGAAGGGGCCAAGGTTCCGTACCGCGTGCTGCTGGGCGAGGCTGCAACGGCCAAGGAGTATTCGATCAGCAGTATGCCAGACACTTTCATTATCGATCGAGGTGGGCGAATCGCCGCGGCGTATCTAGGGCTGGTGGATAAAGACGACGTGGAGACGAATATCAGGGCGGTATTGGAGAAGCGCTAATCTAGCGCTACGACTACCAGGCCATCAATACGTGCGAAGTCGCCGTCGCGGCTAACCAGTGTCGCGCCCCGGGCCAGTGTTGTCGCAGCCACCCAGAGATCGTTTTCGTCCAGCGTGAGGCCACGCTGTTGGCGCGCCACCTTAACGGCCGCGTAGAAATCTGCGGCGCTTGCGGGTACCGGTCGCAGGGTACGGCAGCCAGAAACTGCTGGCCGGTCTCTTCCAGCTCCGTGCGCCGTTTGCCTGCCGGAATTCTTGCAATACCATAAAGGATTTCACCGCGGCCGATCGTGCAGGTTACCACGCGATCGGCCTGCTCCAGCCCGGCCATCCAATTCTCAATTCGAGGGGCTGCCCTCATCAGATCGCTGATCGCGTTTGTATCCAGGAGATAGGTCACCCGGTTGACCGTCTATCGAAGGCGCCCTGGTCACGCACCGGCAGCCGTGCAGACGCAATCGCGGCGTCGAGATCATCGACCGCCGCGGCGCTTGGATGAGGTAGGTCGCGAATGGCTCGCAGTACCGATGCGGGCGAGCCTCTGGTGTCGAAAACGGAGCGCAGACCTTCCAGGGCGACTTGTTCCACCGTCTTGTGCTGCGCGGCGGCAATGTCCTCCAAGCTACGCGCGAGGTCCTCTGGGATTTGAATCGTCATCGTTAGCCCGCCAGCAGATCCACCAACTCGCCGACCAGCCTGGAATCCTGGTGGCCGAGCGCGCTTTCGCCCAGATCCAGCCAACAGTTACGGCGGGTGTTTTGGACGAAGACTACTTTGTCCACGCGGAAGGTCTTCGGCAGCGAGCATTCCGCCCAGCGGGCGCGCGCGACGCGGGCGAGTTCGTCCACTTCGTCACCCTTGAGATTTTGCGCGAGCGTGATGTGCGGGTGGTAAGGATAGGGTTCAGGGCAAAGGAAGGCTTCGGTATTGAGCGCGGCGTGCATGGTTTGCAGCTCTTCGCGGCCGCGGCCGATCTCGATGTAAATGACATCGGAGACCGGAAACACTTCCACCTGAGTCAACTCCACTTCGAAGGGCGAGAACAGCGGGGCGCGGGTCCGGACAGTCTTCCAGGCGGCCTCCGGTGAGGAGCAAATGGGACGGGGCGGAAGAACGGTCACGTGGGCCCGCAAAAAACAGTTCGGTACCAACTCCTGGCGCAGTTTGTCCAAGAAGCCCGCCAAGGGTTCTGGGATGTAGCTGACCAGCGCGAAGGAATTGATCCGATCCCACGCGGCGGGATCGTTATACATACTCGTTTACTCTATGTTACCTCCACTGGGTCTTCCGTGGCGCGCGGGGCCGGTTCCGGCACGTACCACTGCGCCTCTTCAAAACCGATGTATTTGAAAATGCGGAGCTGGCCACCTGGATGTTGGATCGGGCCGCCGACAACTTCGATGACATCGCCGACCGCGATGGCTTGGCCGCCGCCACGCAGGTCCAGCCACAGCGCATACGGGCTGGCGGCGTGGATGACGGGTCCTGGCTCATAATCCTTCAGCTTGACCACCGCCACGCCAGGAGTGTGAGGCGTCCAGCGAAACTGCTGCCGGGGAATTTCCTTCAAACGGTAAATCTGGTAAGCAGGCATCTCAGGATCTATTCTCGCTCAAAACAATTCGCAATGGAATGTTTGATTGCCGAGGCCTGGTCCTGGCCCGCGCGAATCCAGGCTTGGGCGTTGGAGCGGGTCCAATAAATAGATTCCAGCGGCGAGCCGAGCAACGCGGGAGGCGCCAGACGGATGACCTCGATGCCCGCCGGCACATGCACGCGAAAGGGCGAGAGCATTCGCATGGCTCCGACGAAGACTCGGGCGATGTTACCAGGCGGCACCGGCAGCAGATCGATGACCAGGGCTCGCGTGGCGCCCATTTCGGCCGCGGCCCAGAGCGGCACGGCGGAAAGCAGGCCGCCATCGGAATAGATGCGTCCGCCGAGGCGCACCTGGTCGAAGAGGCCGACGATGGCGGTGCCGGCGACAAGATGTTGCCAGCTGATTTCGTTCCCGCGCAGAACCACCGGCCGCAGTTTCATGAGGTCGGTGAGCACCATCGCGAAATGGATTTTCGGCGGGTTTGTTCCAGGTTGGTAGGCTTCGTAGACGTCGCAGATCATGGATTGCAGCGGCGTGGTGTCGAAGACGCCGTGCAACGGAGTGCGCGGAAACTTCCAGCGATAGTGGGCCGCGGCATCCAGGTTCAACCAACGCTCAATTAGGTCGTCGGGATGGCAGCCGCCCGCGATAGCCCATCCATTGACCGCGCCGATGGAAGCGCCGACGATGAGATCGGGTTGGAATATATCGGCGATGGCTTTCCATGCGCCGGCTTGATACGCACCATACATGCCGCCGGCGGATAGTACCAGGGCATTCATGAATGTCGAGGAATGGGATCAGCAGCGACCCGAGGCACGGTGTCGACGATGTCGACCGGGATGGAGCTGTACGATGTCAACTTCCCACCGGTAAAACGCAGGTCGGCGATCAAGCCGTGCTGGGTTTCCCGGCTCTGGAATTGATCGAAAACCAGATTGCCGAGCGAATAAAAGATCACGCCATCGCGATAGCTCTCGATCGGCTGGGTGACGTGCGGGTGCGCGCCCACCACAGCGCTCGCGCCCGCGTCGATGGCCGCATGGGCGAAGCGGCGCTGCTCGGGGTTAGGCTGTTTCCGATACTCGACGCCGGCGTGCATGGAGACAATGACGGCGTCGGCGCGGGAGAGCATGCTCGATACGTCGGCAGCCATGCGGGGCATGTCCGTCATTGCTATTCGATCGTCTTGATCGGCGTGGTTGCCGTTGGATTGATCGTAGGTATAGGCGAGAAAGCCATAGCGGCGCGCATTGCGTTCGACCACCACGCCCTGGTGCGCCTCCTCGGCCGTATGGCCGGTACCGGCGGCGGCGATGCCGTTTTTGGCGAGCCAATCCAGCGTGAAGCCGACGCCGTAGCGGCCGCAATCGCGCGCATGATTGTTGGCGGTGGAAACTACGGCGATTCCGGCGACGCGCAGGGCTTCCACCATCTCGGGTTGGGCTCTAAATACCATGCCCTTCTCGATGGGACGGCCGTGATCGGAGAAAGGCGCTTCCAAATTCACGAAGGCGATATTCGCCGACTTCAGCAGCGGCGCGAGATCGCGGAGAGGCGAAGCAGGATCTTCGAAGCGCCGAGCCCGGAGGCCGACATAGCGTGAGAGCATGACATCGCCGCCGCAGAGAATACGCGTAGCGGGTGCGGGATTCGCGATGTTATCCGGACGGCCCAGTTTGGAAAGCAACCCTAGCGCCGGAGCCAGCAGCACGGATCGGCGCGTCGGAATCAACCGATCAGCTCCCGAGCGCCGTGCCGGCCGCGGCTTTGTCCAGGAACCAGATCGCGCCCTCGCCGTCATACGTGCCGATTTGAGCCGGATACTTCTTGGGATCGTAAGCCGCATGCAGGACGGAATGGAGTGGATCGGCTTTGTCGGCGCCGGCGGCCAGCATCAGGGTATGGCGGGCGGCTTCCAGGACCGCGGGCAGTAGAGTGACTCGCCATTGATGGAATTTTTCGGCGTACACCGCGGCGGCGAGATTCTTATGATCGTCGATCAGCGGCTCGCCGGGAAAAAGGCTGGCGGTGTGGGCGTCGGGACCCAGGCCACGGTGAATCACGTCGAAGCGCGGGGTGGGGTTACTGGCTGAGATCGCAAAGAAAGACCGGATATCGGCCGCATACAAGTTCGCCGCTTCGGTGGGTGCGAGTTCGCCCTGGATGCGATGGATGTTGGCCGCGGGGAAATGGGCCGCGTCGATGAAGTGATCTTTGGCCAGCTTGTAGTTGCTTTCCGAGTCGGTGGGTGGGACGCAACGCTCGTCCACCCAGAACAGATGGACATTGTTCCAGGGAAAGCCCGACTGAGCCATCTCGGCGAACATTCGCTTGGGTGTTGAACCGCCCGAGACGGCTAGCGAAGCGCGCGGCTGGGTAGCGAGGGCGCCTTCCAGCAATTCGAGCAGTTTATGGGCGCAGGCCACGGAGGCCGCGTCGGCACTTTCGTAAACAAACGACTGTACGGTCATCCAGAACCTCGCGGGCGCGAGGAGCGCGCACTTCGTCATGCTAAAATAGTTCTTACCTTCCACACAACTTGCGGTTTCTAAGTTGTAGTTTCCGGGTCGAAGCTAAAGCACATTCAAAGGAGCAGGCGGCAACAGCAGGCGTGTAGAATTTCATGCATAAGCAAGGCAAGAAGAAGATCCTGGCGGTGGTGGAAGATTTGATGTTCACGGTAAAGATCGCCGACGCCGCCAAGCGCGCCGGTCTCGAGGTGGAGTTTGTAAAGTCCGAGCGGGACGTGATCGAGAAGGCGACGCAGGAGAAACCGCTGCTGATCATTCTGGATCTGAACTTCAACGCGGTGCAACCTCTGAAGCTGATTTCGCAGGTGAAGAGCGACGGAGAGATGAAGCAGATCAGCGTGATCGGGTATTTATCTCATGTGCAAGGCGAACTGAAGCAGCAAGCCCAGGAAGCCGGCGCCAACATTGTGATGGCGCGTTCGGCCTTTTCGCAGAACCTGCAGCAGATTCTGAAGCGGCACTCGGGCGTGATTTAGTTGTTGCTCAAGGTGATAGAAAAGCCGGAGAACTGATACACTCGCCGGCCTGGCTCAACCTTATATTGCATTTTGCCGCTACGAGCCTGCGGCAGCGCCAGCGCCACCTTCGCTAACAAGGCGGGATCGGCCTCAGGCGCGGAGTGCGCCGGGCGCAACACTTGAAGCGAAGGGGCCAAGGCCGCAATGCGCTCAATGGACTTCTGGTAAGCGTCGAGGTTCGTCTCCGGCCACCACAGCCAGATTTCGTCGGGATAAAACGTATCGCCAGTGAATAGCTCCTTCTGCTTGCGATCCAGGAGGCAAAGGGCATCGGGGGTGTGGCCGGGAGTGAGAAGCACCTCCAGCTGGCGTCCTCCGAGATCGATAATTTCGCCGTCGTGGATGGTGTGCGCGATGTGGAACGCCTTGATCGAATAGGTGGCGAATTCAAACCCCGCTGGCAGCGGCGGGCAAGCTCCACCCGGACCGGCGTTCTTCAACATGTACGCATTCGAATGTCCCTTGGCATTTTCACGGGTAAAGGCGGAATCAACCGCATAGATGTTGGAGAACTCGGAGTTTCCTCCCACGTGATCGAAGTGCGTGTGTGAGTTGAGCACCACCACAGGCAAAGCAGTGAGCCGCCGGACGATTTCGCCGATCCTGCCGATTCCCAAACCGGAATCGAAAAGCAGCGCGCGCTGGTCGCCCACGATCAGGTAAGACAAAACTTCCTGCTCCTGGCGCGGTTCATAGAACGCGTAGACGTGCCCGGGGAGCTGGTAGACGTCGAACCATCCATCGGAGACGTCCAGTTTTTTGTAATGCGAAAATGCGCCGCTTTGGGGCTGCGAGCAAACCGCTTGGGCGCTCGAGAGTTGGGCGGACAGAGTGAACAGAGTGAATAGAAGGGCGGCAATAGACGCGAAGGAATGGATTCGTGGCATCACCGAGATTTGTAACTAGAGTACCAGCGCTGGTGGGGGAGAACCACGCGAAAAATGAGTGAGAAACATCGGACGAAGTAATCCATCGCATTCGTAGCGCATCACACTTTAGACCGAACCCTTCATTTCCACCGCACGCCCGCAAAAGCTGAACCGTTTTTGTGTCCGCAACTTAGCATGTAAATCAAACCTGTCGCTCGAAGTGCTGGATCGGGATTGGACCTACTACCTTAGTCCCTGCATAAGGGTTTGGTCCTACGTGTGCAACATGGCGAAGCACTACCTCCAGGGTTCAGCACCGATCGGAAATTCATCGGCGCATTTTTCGAGCGAACGCGGCGGAACTCGCGCGACACGCTTCAATCCTGAGATAGCCCCAGTTTCAAGTCTTGAAAGGACATGCACGCCATGGCTACCTCTCTGCGAACAGTGGAACGAAGTGCGCCCGCGCCACAAGTAAACGATTCGGGAGCGGGCAAGGCGCTGCAGGAAGTGGATGCAAGCGCCTTTGGCAACCCAGTATTTGCGGACGCGGTGGAGGACGACGAATTGGAAACGGCCGCGCCCCCGGACGCTACCGGCAGCGCCGTGGATTGGCCGGACCTGGTGGCGCGGATTCAAAAAGGCGACGACTCGGGGATGGAGGAATTGTACCGTCTGTTTGCGCGCGGGATCCGCTTCTACTTGTGCCGGCAGTTGGGGATGCAAGAGCTGGACGACAAGGTTCACGATACGTTTCTGATCGTCGTGCAGGCCATCCGGCGCGGCGATCTGCGGGAGCCGGACCGTCTGATGGGGTTCGTGAGGACCGTAGTGCGGCGGCAGGTGGCGGCGCACATCGACCAGGTGGTCCATAGCCGGCGTGACGAGATGCATCTGGACGTGGGAGTGCGGGTGGCGGATCGGCGCCGGGATCCAGAGCAGAACATGGCTTATCAACAGAAAAATGACTTCATGCGGGACATTCTGCGGCAGCTTTCCGATCGCGATCGCGAGATCCTGACCCGCTTCTATCTGCATGAAGAGACACAGGAAGAGATCTGCACGGAAATGGGCCTAACGGAGACGCAGTTCCGGCTGCTCAAGTCGCGCGCCAAGGCCCGTTTTGGGGAGCTCGGGAAGCGCCGTCTGCAACAAAAGCCCTTGGCGCCATATTTTTCGAGAACTTCCGCGCGCTAGGCGCACTACAGCCGGAGGAAGAACGAAGAGGAGGCTCTGTCATGAGCGCTGGCTTTGATCGTCATGTTGCGGAACGTCACATTCCGGATGCCATATTGGACGAATTCGTCATGGAGATGCTTTCCGAGCCGGATTGCGCTTTCTGGGAAGAACATCTGCTGATTTGCCCGCGATGCCAGGATCGCGTGGCGGAAGCGGACGAATACGTTCGGGTGATGAAGAGCGCCGCCGCCGCGATTTCCGATCCGTCGTCGGATCAAGACCGCCGGAGTCTGGCAAAACCTATGTTAGTGGCCGCGACGCACGCCTAGGCTTTCGTGATCTTCCGACCCCGCGGGCTAATCGGAACCGCACGAAGCTCTAGTCTCCGGTTCAAGGCGCCAGCGATGCGCCGCAACATCGGCAACGAGCCTTCATGGTCCGCCTGCTCCATACGGCAGATCACGCTGGCAGTAGTGCCCACCTTCTTTGCGAGTTCACGCTGGCTAAGTCCCGCCTTTCTGCGAAGGTCGTACACCAGTTGAGCGGCTTCAACGTTGACGATTTCCTCATCCAACATCGCCTTACGTCGTGGATCATCACCAACGAACTTGTCAATCAGTTGATCTAAGGCATCCTTCTTTTTGGTGGCCACGACTACCCCTTCCATCCGTGTGCTTTCGGGTTCGCTTCGTACTTCTTCTTATGTTCCAGCGCCCGGTCGATCTCTACATCCGGAACTTCCGCTTCCTTCACGATGCCGTGCGAAATGACGACAATGTCCTTCCCGCTGAAGAAATACAAAATCCTGTAATTGACGCCCTGATACGTCGGGCGCAACTCATAGATTCCATCTCTCAGAAAGTCAGCAATGGGACGCCTTAGCTCATGCCCCCGCGATCTCAGCAGACTAACTCGCGAAAGGCAAGCCAATGTTCGCACTTATGCGAACAACAGTCAATGCCTACAGCGCTTTGAAGCAGCGCGAAAATGCGTCGAAATTTCGCGCAGAAGGCCCGAAGTACCTCGTCAGAAAACTCTGCGGTGCAGCCGCGCGATGGTGAACTTGGCGGTGTCGGCGATCGCCATGACGGCCATCACTCCCGCCTGCACCGGGTCCGAAACCACCAGGTCGGCGGCATCGGGAACGCTGCCTGCCATATTCAGGCTGATCACCAGCAAGCCTTGGGCGCGCACTTCCCGAACGGCCTTCTCGATGTCGCCGCCCATCAGCGCACCGGCCAACACCAACGCTCGGGCGCGCGACAATCTTCCAACGGCGCGGACCGCGTCGGCCAACACCTGCTCGCCAACCAGCGGAATGGTGTCCACCGAGATGTGTTCGCCGCGGATGTTATGACGGTCGGCTTCCGAGATAGCGCCGATCGCGACCTGGCCCACTTGCGCGCCGCCGCCGACGATGATGATCCTTTTGCCGTAGACCTTCTGCAGCGTCTTGACGATGCTGACGTCGCGTACGATGGGCAGCGTTTGAAGATCGGCTTGTAAAATCTCCGGCGCTTCCGGAAGATTGATCTCGAAATAGATGCGCGACTCGGGCTGCTCCTGGATGATAGATACCGATGCGATGTCTCCGTTGTGATGCGCGATCACGCCGGTCAGTTCGTGAAGGATTCCGGGGCCCGAGCGGGCCACAACCACGATTCCAGTTGGCTCCGTCATTTCATTGCTTCGTACTTCCGCAGCAGATCGTCCCAGTGGCCTTGCGCCTTGAGCAGCAGCTCGCACACTTCGCGAACCGCGCCTTGTCCGCCGGCGCTTTCGGTCACGTGCTGGACCGAGCGCTTCACCTCGGGACGGGCATTCGCCGGAGCGATGCTGAGGCCGACGCGATTCATTACGACGACATCGGTAAGATCGTCGCCGATGTAAGCGACTTGTGAAGCCGTGAAACCCGATTTCGCCAGAATTTCCTCGACGATGGGAATCTTTTCAATGTGGCCCTGATACACATAAGTCATGTTGCATTGCCTGGCGCGAGCTTCGGTGGCGGGAGAAACACGGCCGCTGATGACGCCGGTAACGAGGCCCTTCCAGGAGAGCCACTGCAGCGCGATGCCATCCTGAGTATCGAAGCCCTTGGTTTCAACGATGTCGCCCGATGCATCCGGGATGCCGAATACCTTGCCGTCGGTGAGGACGCCGTCGACATCCATGAGGAGCATGCGAATATGGGCAGCGATTTCGTTGACCCCGGCCCCGTCGATCAGGGAAGACATGTTCTTCATGGTAACCCACGACCCTTCGGGGAGACTCCCGCCGGCGCAGCGTCTTCGTATGGATTGACGTTCAATTCACCCACGCGGCGTTGGGCGGCGGCAAGACCGCCCGTGAGAGCGGCGCCAACGATGGCGTAGGATTCCCAGGTAGGGCCGGCGACGACCGTTCGTCCGATGGGGTTGTCGCGCCAATCCCAGAGCCGGGAGCGCGCCCGGTCAACGCTTCGGGGCGTCCGTTCCCAGTGTCCTTTGGGGTAGAAGAATACACCGAGGGCTTGGATGAGGACCGAGTACAGTGCCAGCACCGCGAATGCACGACGTGGCCAAGCACCGAGCCCGGAGTCTTCGATCGCGGGGACGCCCAGCGCCATCAGAACGATCAGCGGCGGGACCAGCTCGGTGAGCAAGCGCGGTCCCCAGCAGTAGCCGCCCCACCAGGTGACCGACCGGGAGATGAGAAGCGATTCCAGGACGATGTAGACAACCGCGGTTACCAGCAGCGGCCGGTGCTGGCGGCGAGCAGCGGAAGCGCGCGGCAAGAACGCGCACAGTGCGAAGAGCGCGACCGGAGTGTAAATCAGCAGCCCGCGAGCAGGACTCAGGAAGAGTCCGGCGAGCCCCACGGGGATGGACCCATTCAGACTGTCGGCAGGATAGCCGCCGGAAACGGTATGAAACACGTAGAAGTTATAACTGGCGATGATCAATCCGCCGAGCAGAGAGGGGATCCAGAAGCGAAGGTGTTGCGCGAGCGTGGCCTTGGCCAGCAAAAGAGCGGCGAGAATAGCCGGCAGCAGAACGATGTTCGAGGGCCGAAAGATGAATGCGGCGGCCGCACACGCGCCACAGAGCCATAGCGATCCATTGGACGAGCGATTCTGGGACCAACGCTCCAGAAAACAGAAGCAGCCGATAATCGCTAGTTCACTCGGGCCGTGCTGCCACAGCGCCTGGCTGGAAATGGACCATGTTTCGGTTGCGAGAGCGTAGACCAGGGTCAGGCACCAGGCCCAAGGCGCGGTGACGATGCGCTTCAACAGTAGCAGAAGGACGACGGCTGACAGAGCCGTGATCGCAGTGGCGTCGAATTTTCCCGCGATGCGAGCGAACATGACCAGCGATCCGGGGTCCCAGCCGCGGAACCGGCCGCTGAAGGCCAGCGGCAAGTAGAGTGGAGAAACCAACAAGGGGCCGCCAATCGGATAACGGCTGAAATAATGGCCGTGCGACGCATGGATGAGTTGGCCGGAGTGATGGAGATGGGTGCTGATCCAGGGCGCAAAGCGATCGAGCGTGACGGTGTGATCCAGGAAGACGGCGAAAGGTATGAGAGACCCAGGGAGCGCATCGCCGGAATCCACCGGCCGCAGGTTGACGTGGTAGACGACCGTCAGGGCCACGAACAAAAGACAGTACGGACGAAGCCGCACGAGCATGCGGGAGAGGTGCGTGTTCAGTGGGTTCCGCCGCTGGAGGATCGCGGCACGTGCAGCGACATCAAGACGATGGTTCCGTTGATGGCGCTAAACCAGTGCGGCGTATTTTCGGGAACGATAACGACGTCGCCCTTGGCGACAGCTTGGGCGTTTCCGCCTTGGATGCCTGTGCCAGTGAGGTTCTCGGCGTTGGTTCGTTTTTCGTCCGTAAGCTTGCCGCCGGTGGTCAGCGTTCCGGAACCATCCAATACGTAGAACATTTCGGCCTCGCGCTCGTGAACGGCGGCTGGGCCGACGGCGGTGCGGTATTCGAGATTCGCGTTGTACGGGGCGAGGTGCAAAATATTCTCGATGACAGTGGGCTGGCCGTCCTTGTGGTCCGCCTTCGCTTTGGCGAGAAGAGCGGCGACGTCGGCGGCTGAGGAGTAGGTCTTGGTGGCTGGGGCGGGTTGCTGCGCCCAGGCCGCGCTGGCGATTGTCAGAGCTAAACTGATTGCGATTGCACGCATGGAAACCTCCGGTTTTGGATTCGAATGAGATGCTATCACAACCGCGCTATCGGAAATCCCGAATTGCTCTACAGCACCCGCAGGTCCATCACCGTGATGTCGTCCGCCTGCTTTCCGCCGGAAGCGGCTGTGGACGCAAGCGCATTCGCCAACCCGTTTTCGTTCGATTTACTGAGCGCCAGAACGGTCTCCACCGCCCAAGCCGCGCTGGCGTCATCCGTCATGGTTTCCATTCGCGCCTCGGAGAAACCGTCCGAAAACAGAACCAGGCGGTCGTCCGATCCGAGCGTCACCGAGCGCTCTTCAAACCCGCGGTCCTTGAACGCTCCCAGCACGGTCGCGCTGGCGTCCAGCAGTTCGAAATCTCCAGTTGCGCGCACCAGCACGGGGGAGGGATGTCCGCAATTCACGTACCGCAGGGTGCGCGTGGCGGCTTCATAAACGCCATAGAACAGCGTGGCGAAATGCTCAGGCCGGGTGGATTCGAAAAACAAATCGTTCACGCGCTGCATCAACCGCGACGGATAGCGCGCGAGTTCCTGCTGGCCTCGAATGGTAGCCTGCAGGCTGGCCATCAGCAGAGCCGCGCCGATTCCCTTCCCGCTGACGTCTCCCAGCAGAAATGCCATCGATCCTCGATCGATCTCGAAGAAATCGTACAAATCTCCACCGACCTCTCCGGCCGCCAGCGACGCACATTCGCAGTTCAGCCCGTACGCGCTGAAATGCGGTTGCGGCAGCAATTTTCTTTGGACCTTGCGCGCGATCGCCAGCTCCACGGCCAACGGATCGGGCACGGCGTTCAAATGCTTCTGAACCACCGAAAGGAAGTGGCCATTGTCCCAAGGCTTGGGAACGAAGTCGCAAGCCCCGCGATGCATCGCCTCCACCGCCAGCTCGATGGTGCTCCAACCGGTCATGGCGATGATGGGCACGTCCCGCCGCTGCGCGTGCAAATGATCCACCAGCCGCAAGCCTTCTTCGCCCGAGGTGGTATCGCGCGTGAAGTTCATGTCTACGATAATCAAGTCGTGGTCGTGACCCGCGGCCGATGCCAGCGCGTCGTCAGGCGACGCTACGGTTTCGATGGCATAACCAGCGCCTTTCAGCAACAATCGCAGCGCTTCTCGAACGTCCGGCTGATCGTCCACTACCAGCACCTTTTGTAAACCGTTCTGGGTTTCAACTGCTTCGAGGGTCATAGTTACCGGCTCTACCCATGCTAGTGCAATCGCCCTGCCAGCCGGAGCGCACCATCGCGACGCGCGATTTCAACTACTTGACAGCTCTCGAAGCGGAGTGCGATGTTCGTTTGTGGGACACCGCCATCGCGTTTTTGGAAGATGAGAAGTGTACTTATCCCGGTCTTCGGTGCGGCGCTCGCTGTGGCTAGCATGGCCCAGGCGCAGAGTCAGGCGGGTGATCCGGCGACGCTCAAAATTGCGCCGGTCAAGGCCTCCATAGATCTCGATCACCAACCGGTCGAAATCACGATGTGGGGAACCATTTCGGCCGCGCCTTCGGGGATTTTCGCGCTGGCGCTGACCGTTGACCTGGGCGGCCTTCAGACCAATCTCACGCCAGTTCTGGCCGCTCAGCTCAATCAGTCCGATCGTTGCGGCGAGCGTCTCACAGTGGAGAAAGCCGTCCTGGCTCCGGTAGCGCCGGCGGGCCTGCTGACGGCGAACGTAAACTTTGAGCGTTACGTCTGCGCCAAGGCGCTGGGCAAGCAGATCGTGAAGCGGCTGGTGGGCGGCCACGCCGTAATCGAAGTGAACCTGATTCCGTCGATTGAGGACAACGGCATTATGCTCGCCGCCGCGGTCCGCAAGCTCGACGCCGACGGCTCGCTGGGCGAAGTGCTGCACTCGGGCGACCTCGGCGATTCGATCCGCGAGAAAATCGAGGACAGCGTCGAATCGGCCATTCAGAAATCGGCGGACCTGAAATTAGCGCTGCCAGCCGAGATTGGAAACGCGGCGACCATGCAAACTGTTCAGTTCGCCGACGGTGGCAGCGGGCGGCTGTGGCTCACGATCGGCGGAGAGGTGAGGCTCTCGGCGGAACAACTCCGGCGCGTCATGGCAAAATAGTCCCATGCCACTGCCGACCGACGAAAAGCTGCTTGCGCTGGCTCAGGATCTGATTCAGCAGTTCGATACCATCTTCGGATTGCATCCCGGCTTTCGACCGGCCCACGCCAAGGGCACACTGCTGACCGGAACGTTTACGCCATCACCTGGCGCGGCTTCTCTCACACGCGCGCCGCACCTGAATCGCGAGTCGACGCCGGTCACGGTTCGGTTCTCGAATGCCACCGGAATTCCGCTCATACCCGACACCGATCCCAATGCCGGTCCGCGCGCCTGTGCGATTCGTTTCCATCTGGCCGAACGCGCTCACACCGATATCATCAGCCATTCGACCGACGGATTCCCGACCAGGACCGGCCAGGAGTTTCTGGAGTTCTTGCGCGCGCTTGCTTCGAGCGATCCGTCCAAGCTTTCGGGATCTCCGCTGGAAGCATTCCTCGGCAGCCATCCTAAGGCGCTCGCGTTTGTGCAGGCGCCCAAGCCCGCGCCGTCCAGCTTTGCAAGAGAAGCGTTCTTCGCCGTCAACGCCGTCCGCTTTACGAACAAGGACGGAGCCAGCCGCTATGGGCGCTACCGGATCGTCCCCGAAGCGGGCGTCGAACATCTAACGGATGCCGCGGTCGCGGCCAAGGGCCCGAACTTCCTGTTCGATGAACTGGCGGAGAGAATCGCCAAAGGCCCGATTAAGTTTCGCATCGTGGCTCAACTGGCCAACGACGGAGATGTCGCAGACGACGCAACCGTGCACTGGCCCCAGGATCGGACTTTACTCGATCTCGGCACAATCGCTTTGACCGCCGCTTTGACCGCGCCGGTCGCGGACAACGCTCACGAACAGCAATGGATTATCTTCGATCCGATTCCGCGCGTAGATGGAATCGACGCTTCCGACGATCCTCTGCTCGAATTGCGGGCCGCGGTCTATCTGATCAGTGGACGCCGGCGACGGGCGGCGGCAGCAACCGCGGCCGGAAGTGGGGCATAGCCCCGCCGCGTGGAAGTTTACTAGCCGAGACATTTCTTCGCCCGAGCCGGGAAGGGCACCGGCGCGGAACAATCTGCCCATTCGTTTTCGGGAACCCCGACAGGGTGATGGACGACATCTGGTTCAGCGCCTCAATAGTCTCAAAAACGATGGCAACAACGCCGTTATCCAAACCGGTGGTCGGCAGAGTGAAGTTCACTTGGTATAACCCGGCAAATCCGGGCGCCAGACCGGCAAAGGTAACGTTCGGATATGCCTGGTTACCCGCTCCGTCCTCAAGAAACACGAAGACGCCGTCCTCTTCTTCATCGCTGACGCTAACCGGGCGGATGGGGGCCGCGACGCCATCGGCCACCTGTGGGGTTACGGATCCCAGACCATTCATGAACAGCAGCAGAGTCTCGCCGGGCTTGGCAGGGTTTTTGTCGCTTACCTCGGAGTAATCGGAATGCAGGACAGCGCCCGCTCCAATTCCGTCCTCGGTCAGCGTGTAGATCCCCGGAGCCGTGTTGTCGACATACACCGTCACCTGGTTGGATTTCGTCCCGTTCACTACCACTTGAAACGTCGCAAAATACTCACCCGACACCTCGTAAGGAATGAGAGCGCTGATCTGGTTCTTGCTCACCAGCGAGATGGGAGCCGCCCGCGCATTCACGAGCACCTGCACGCCGCCTAGCGTGACGGGAACCGGGAGCGACTGGTTGGCCTGAGTGGATACGCCGAAATTTCCGTAGAGGTTCACCAGCTCACCGGGAGCGTAAGCGTTCGTGATCGGCGTGTAGTTGGCTGCGTTGGTAATTCCGATCGGATTAATCCACACCGGAGATGAAGTGAAGGAGGGCGCGTTGATGCCGACGACGAGCGAGAATTGCTGGTTCGACCCAATGAGCATGAGCGCTTTTCCATCGGCGCCGGCTAGATAGGTGTATAGGCCGTCATAATAAGAGCCGCCCGCCCCAATGTTTATGGTGCTGGCGAAGGTGTTATCAAAGGTATCGCCATCGACCACATCGTCGAACCGCTCATGCCAGATGAGAGTGCCGCCGCTGTTATTGACGGAACCGTAAAAGGCATCCAGAAAATTGACGGCAGTGGGCAGTTCGTCTTCCATTCCAGCCAGAAAGTAGGTCCCGCTCAACAGCGAATTCGAACTGCCGCCGGAGGGCGCGTGAAACCCGAAGAACATGTCGGAACCTGTTGGCGACCCTCCTACGAACCAGTTGCCATCGGCCGACACGTACAGAAGCTTGGCGCCGCTTACGATCTGGGTCTGGCTGTCCGAGCTGCCGGGAAAAGTGACGGTTCCCCCCGCCGCGCCGTTCAGCGTATAGGTGGACGCCGAAACGCTCTGCATTACTGTATTGCCGGACTGCACATTTTCCGCCGAGCCAGTCAGGGTGAAGCCGGCGATATTGCCTTGGCCGTCGGCTTTTACAGTAAAGTAGCCCTGCCGCGCCAATGCGGCGGAAGCGTTGGGAAAGTCCAGCGTGCCCACCGTGTAATCGCCGGAGAGCAGGCCGTTGGCAGATGAAGCATCCGGGGCCTGAACCGCGATAAAAAGATCGAAGAAACCGTCTTCGGTTGAACTTGCGATGACAACTGGGCGGCTAAAGGTTCCGAACAGAGTGGCAGGGTAGAGGGGATTGTCTAACTGAGCGATGCCGTTGGATTGCACTCCATATGTTCCCGATCCAAGCGACGAGCATGAGCCGGCGCCGTTCGAGCCCGCAGAATCGGAGAGCCGCGTACTCGAGAGCGTGTAGCTTCCCGCGCCGTCGAATGTGATGGTACCGCTAAGACTGCAGGATTCCGTCAGGTTGCCATCCCCATCGTTCAAGAAGTCGACGTAGCGGAACAGGTATTTTCCGCTGAGATTCACGGTGCCGCTGGTATCGAAAGTCTGAGCTTGGACCGGGGCCGGCGCCAGCGTCATTAGAAGAATTCCGCCCAGAAGGAAGCTTGGAAGGAAGATTGTTGCGTTGATGCGCGTCATCTTTACTGGCCCTTCGTCCAATTCATGATCAGGTTGTAGGCGTCTACGCTACCCAGTCCGGTGGCGAAGTTCCAACCGCTGCCGGCGGCGAAGGCCGGGGTGTAGGATCCGCTGGTGGTCGAGAGCGCGCCGTTTCCATCGAAGCCGGTGATCGGCGTCGATCGGCCTCGGCCCACAAATCCATCGCCGAAGCAGTTGATTTCGCCCGAGCAATTGACAGCGATATCTCCGGCGGTGATGCTATGGAAGACCGAGGAGGCTACGGAACTGGCCGCGAGTTTGTAGTAAACCGGATTCGGATTACCTTGCGCGCCACCCATCTTCTGATTCACGAGGGCCTGGATGCCGGCCATGATCGGCGAAGAAAACGACGTTCCGCCGCCGCCCGCCCAGAGGTCCGGCATCCCCGTGCAGGGCGTGCCGCCGTTGAAAGGATCGCTAAAGCAGAAAACATAGTAGTGGCCCCAAACTCCGTTGGCGGCGAAGAGCGACACGTCGGGAAGATCGCGGACGCCATCGCTGGGAATTCCGGACACGCCGGATTGCCAGGAGGGTTTCGGATATCCCTTGCAACTGCCTCCCACCACCAGATTCGTTGCCGGAACGCCGGTTGCACATCCGCTGGGCCCACCGCTCCCCCCGGCCACGCCGAGGTCTTCGTATTGTTGTGCCAGACTGCTGCCGCAAAATCCGGCGGCGCCATAACCGACCGAAAAGCCGTAATAAACTGCCAGGATGGAATCCGCGCAGGAGTCGTTCCAGGGAATTTCGGGAATGTAAGAAAGGGCTGAGCCGTAGGTCGAGCTGTTGACCGCGCCCCAGTACGTCCTGGCTGTGCCCTGGTACGTGTCGGCAAAATCGGTTCCTCCAACGGCCACGTTATAAGGCGTAGAAGCCGCGGAGGAGACGCCGATGCCATGGGTAGCGGCAGCCGCTCCCCCGTCGCAACTGGCGGCGCCTTCATCTCCAGCCGAGACAAACAGCGACACGCCCTCCGCCACAGCCTGCTGCGCGGACGAGTGGAAGGCTCGGTTTAACGCGACCCCGGTCTCGGCTTCGCAGAAACCATAACTAACGCTGATGATCTGCGGCGGAAAGTGGGCATTGACTAAATTCTGCTCTGCGATCAGGACTCCGAAGGTGGTGTTCGTACTTGCGCAAGCCGCCACTTGGATGGCTGCGTCGGGAGCGGCCGCGCTGGCCCATTCAGCGTCGAGCGTGGCTTCGTCATCGTCGAAGCTCGCTCCCGGATCGGAACAATTGGAAGATCCGCTGGGAGCCGCGGGATTGGTGGTCCGGAGGGACCCCGCGGTGTAACCGGATAATCCGAATACGCGCCGGAAGTTGCCCCAATCCGCGGTGTTGTAGAGATCGCTATCTTCGAGCACCGCGATGGTCTGGCCTTGACCCGTGTAACCGGCCGTGAAGGCCGGATTCAAATCGTAAATGGTTGCGAGATCGGCCGGCACAACAAGCTCGAAATCCACCTGATACAAGGCGGGCGGCTTGCGCATGGAGTGCGGACGGAAATCGTGCAACGACACAATTCCGACGACCACTGGCGCGAGCGCCGCCGGGATACGAGGATCGCTCATATTCGCAATGTGATCTTTCCCGTTTACCGAAAGCCGGTGAATTTCGGTTCCAAATGCCGCCAGCACCTGACGCGCGGTTCCGGAGAAATCGATCAACATGCCGCTGGGGTAAACGGTGTTAACCGTGAAGCCACTGGAGCGAAGCCAATCGGAAACGGCCTCAATATCCTGCGAAGCGGGGCCATACATTTGGCCGAATTGCTCGGCCGTCAGCCAGCGGTGGAAATTGGGCGAGTTGGAATCATGTTGCTGATCGATAAAATTCTTCAGCGCCCGCTCGCGCTCCGGGCTGCGCTGCAATTGCAGAAACATGTGAGGCATGGCGAAGGCGTCCGCCACCTTTCCGCGATCGTTCTGTGCGTTCGCTTCGCCTCGCGTGTTCCCGGCAAGGGTGAACAATCGGGTTGAATCGATGGGTTCGGTAATAAGGACCCGGGCCTCAGGCGCGTTTCCGGCAGTCTGCGCCGCCAGAGTGCACGTCAAGCCGAGCGCGAGTAGACAGCAGGACAACAAATGTGGCCGAAGAGATTTAAATCGAAACTTAAGCAACATAATAGTCAAGCAAGTTTATCGCATTGGGGTGAAAATTGCGACCAACGCAGAAAAGATGGCGGCCGTAATTTTTCCCTTGACAAGCGCGGTCTCCTCGTCTATCCTATGCATAGGATACCGAGGCATACGATGAACTTCAAAGGAACGCTTCCGACCCTGATACTAGAGGCGTTGGAACAAGAGCCGAGCCACGGCTACCGCATCGCTCTGCGGATCAAGGAGCGCTCGCAAGGCGTGTTGGACTTTAAAGAAGGCACCTTATATCCGGCTCTTCATAAGCTGGAAAATGAGGGACTGGTGCAGTCCTACGAAGGCGTCGAAAAAGGCCGGCCGAGGCGCTACTACCGCATCACCAAATCGGGGCGCGCGATGTTGGCCAAAGACCGCGCGGAGTGGCGGCAGCTTTCGCGAGCGGTGACGTTACTTTTAGGGGAGGCATAAGTGACAACTGAATTGGAAACTTGGCTAAGACAGGCCAGCCGGCGTCTGTCGCGGGATTCGGCCGCGCAAGTCCGGACTGAGATTCAGGAACATTACGAATCGGCGCGCGATGCCGCGGTGATCGGCGGCTCAACCGAAGAGGAAGCCAATCGGCTCGCTCTCACCGCCTTGGGAGACGCGCGGACCGCGAATTGTCAATATCGCAGGGTCCTGTTGACGTCAGCCGAAGCCCGGTTGCTGCGCGAGGGCAACTGGGAAGCTCGCGCCGTTTGCTCCCGCCCGGGGTTGAAGTGGTCGCTTTTGGCGATCCCTGTGATTGTGTTGTTCGCGGCCGCCGCTTTCTTCCTTACTGGCGCGCTCGACACGGCGCGGGTGCTACTGGCTGGCGGGATAATGATGAGTCTTTTCTTGGTGCCGCTCTTTCTGCCGCTTTATACGTCGTCGCGGGCGCGCGTTTTCCGCTTCGTGAAATGGGCCGCGCTGATCGCCGTTCTGGGATTAGCGTTCCAATGGTCCTGGCTGTTCGTCGCGTGCCTGTGGCCTGTGGCGTGGGTGGAATGGAGGCGGATTTCGATTCGGCGGAAACTGCCGATCGCGGAGTGGCCCAAGCAGTTGTATCTCTGACAAACCCGACCTAGTCCTGTTCACCGAGAGTTTGGGCGTAGGTTTTGCCGTAAGGATAGAAGAGTTCTTTGCGGCCTTGCTGCCACGCGGCTTTGAGCTCGGGCTTTGTGATGTCCCAGTCCGGCCGGCATTTCTGGGTAACGGCACGCAGGTCCTGGCGGAGATCCTCCAGCGTGGGCCGGCCGAAGAACCAGTAGCCGTTGTAGATCTTATAAATGATAAGCCCGGGCTCGAGGACAATCACGTGAGGAATCATGGGACTGTTGAGGGGGTCGGTGTACTCGGCGATGTCGAGATCTTTTTGCACAATGCGCCCCGCGTCGGAAAGGAAAGGCCAGTGAGCGCCGACGCCGCTGCGATATTCGTTCGTCAGAGTGATATTGTCGGTGCTAATCGTGACCAGCCGGCAATAGGCGACCTCGAGTTCGCGATGGAGCGCAACCAGCCCTTCAGCCTGCCGGCGATCCTTGGGGCAAAACCCTCCGCGGCTGAGGACCAGAACCATTGGATGCTGTCCCTGGAGGTCGGAGAGCTTCCGGCGTTTCGCGGTGTGATCGGAAAGCTCATAGTCGGGGAAGATGGCTCCTGGAACAATGTCAGATCGCATAGGTAATCCTCCATAGTTGATGCGCGGTGTGGGAGTTGATGCGCGGCGCCGGGCTCCAGATCGATCTTACCCCGTCGCCGGCGCGGTATCATGCGAACGGAATGCTTGACCGCGTAGCCGAATTCATGGCGCGATATTGCATGCTTGATCCAGGGCAGCGGGTGGGTGTCGCTGTCTCCGGAGGCGCCGATTCCGTGTTCCTGTTGCACGCCCTGCGCGAGCTTGCGCCGCGCTGGGATTTGCGGCTCAGCGTGATCCACATCGAGCATGGCATTCGCGGCGCCGAGTCCGTGGCCGACGCCGAGTTCGTTGGGCGCCTGGCTCGGGATCACGGGCTCACGTTCCACATCCGCCAGGCCGACGTTCCAGCCATGGACGGGAACCTGGAACAGGCCGCCCGCCATGTCCGGCAGGCGTTCTATGCGGATTTGATGGCTTCGGAAGCGGTGGATCGCGTGGCCACCGGTCACACCCGGAACGACCAGGCCGAAACCGTGCTGTACCGCATCCTGCGCGGATCTGGGCTCGCGGGCCTCGCGGGGATTCTGCCGGTCACGCACGAGGGCCTGATTCGGCCGCTGCTAGAAATCGATCGCGGCGAGATGGAAGCCTGGCTTCGCGAACGCGGAATCGCCTGGCGCGAAGACGCGACCAATCGCGATCGCACCTATGCCCGCAACCGGCTGCGCCACGAGATTCTGCCGCTGCTGCGGGATGGTTTCAACCCGCAACTCGACCAGGCGCTGGCGCACCTGGCGACCCTGGCCCGCGACGAAGAAGATTACTGGGAGGCCGAGGTCGCCCGCCACCAGCCAACCAATAACCAACAACGAGTCACCAGCCACCAGCCACTAGTCTTCCCCATTTCGCAACTCAACGGCGCGCCCCCAGCGCTCGGCCGCCGCCTGGTCCGCCGGGCTATCGAAATGGTCAAAGGGGATCTTCACGGGATTGACTTCGCGCACGTCGAACGAGTGCTGGAAATGGCGCGGTCGACCGAAGGCCACCACCGGATGCAGGCGCCCGGGCTGGATATTTGCCGTTCGTTCGATTGGCTCCGAATCGCCCGCCCCAACCCCCAGGCCCGCCGCGTTCCCGACTTCTCGGTTCCGCTGGAAATCCCGGGATCGGTGGAACTGCCAGGATCGAGTACTCGTATTCTATTGCAGGTGCTGGAGAAAGATGGCTGCGCGGAACCCTGTGGTAAAGTAGTAGACGAGTTGGATTGGCAACGTCTGCGCAGGGGCGATGGCACGCGGAGGTTAGAACTGCGTAACTGGAGACCTGGTGACCAGTACCAGAGAGCGGGACAGACGAAACCGGAAAAGGTCAAGTTTTTCTTCCAGGCAGCCCGGGTGCCCTTGTGGGAGCGCCGGGAATGGCCGATTATCACCTATGAAGGCAAGATTGTGTGGGCCAGGCGTTTCGGAGCAGCCGCCGAATTTGCAACCGGGCCCCAAACCCGTTCCGTACTTCAGGTGGCGGAAACCGGAGCGTAACTTTCGAATCGATTGTAGCGGCCGCAGCGTCCAATTTGTTGGGTATCGTTGTATCGCCCCACGTGTAGGGAGAAGGCATGAATCAATCTAATATCAAGACCGCTGTGTTTTGGGTGGTCATCATTATGGTGGTGGTGTTGTTTTGGACGGTGGTCCATAACACCAAGTCCCGCCCCGACGCCCAGCTCTCGTACACGCAGCTAATGAACGATGTGAATGCGGGCAAGATCAAGTCGGTGAGAATCAGTGGCAACGATCTGAACGGCACATATAAAGATGACAACCAGGAATTGCACGCGGTCATCCCCAACGTCCACCAGAATCTGGATGACGCCATGCTGGCCAAGGGCGTGGACATCCACTACAACAAGGAAGCCGGTGGCGGATGGGTTTCCATTCTAATCAACGCGATTCCGTTCGTCCTATTGCTGGCATTCTGGATTTTCATGATGCGCCAGATGCAGAGTGGAGGGAATAAGGCGCTGAGTTTCGGCAAGAGCCGCGCGCGGCTGCATTCGTCCCAGCAGAAGAAGGTGACGTTCAAGGACGTAGCCGGCGTGGAAGAAGCCAAGGAAGAGCTGCAGGAAATCATCGAATTCCTGCGTGAGCCGCAGAAGTTTCAGAAGCTGGGCGGCCGTATTCCGAAAGGCGTGCTGCTGATCGGTCCTCCCGGAACCGGCAAGACTCTGTTGGCGCGCGCCATCGCGGGCGAGGCCAACGTTCCATTCTTCTCGATCTCGGGTTCGGATTTCGTGGAGATGTTCGTGGGCGTCGGCGCAAGCCGCGTGCGCGATCTGTTCGAACAGGGCAAGAAGAATGCTCCGTGCATCGTCTTTATCGACGAAATCGACGCCGTGGGACGGCATCGCGGCGCGGGTCTCGGCGGCGGTCACGACGAGCGCGAGCAGACGCTCAATCAATTGCTGGTGGAGATGGATGGTTTCGAGTCCAACGAAGGCGTGATTCTGGTTGCCGCAACCAACCGGCCCGACGTTTTGGATCCCGCGTTGCTGCGCCCGGGCCGTTTCGACCGTCGCGTGGTGGTGGGCCGTCCGGACGTCCGGGGCCGCGAAATGATTCTCCGCGTCCATACCAAAAAGTCGCCGCTGGCCGACGATGTGGATCTGTCGGTGGTCGCGCGCGGAACACCGGGATTCGCTGGGGCCGACCTGGCTAACCTGGTGAACGAAGCCGCGCTGGTGGCGGCTCGTCAGAATCGCAAGGTGGTGACGCAGTTCGATTTTGAGCTGGCCAAGGACAAGGTCATGATGGGCGTGGAACGCAAGTCGCTCATCATCAGCGACGATGAAAAGCGCAACACCGCGTATCATGAAGCCGGGCACGCGCTGGTGGCGGCCATGATCCCGGAGGCCGATCCGCTGCACAAGGTGACCATCATCCCGCGCGGCATGGCGCTGGGTCTCACCATGCAGTTGCCGATCGACGACAAGCACTCCTACAACAAGGTCTATCTCGAGGCGCAGCTCGCGATCCTGATGGCCGGCCGTATCGCCGAAGAGATCTTCATGCATCACATCACCACCGGCGCCGGCAACGACATCGAACGCGCCACCGACATGGCCCGCAAGATGGTATGCGAGTGGGGTATGAGCGAACTGGGACCCATGAGCTTCGGCAAGAAGGAAGAGCAGATCTTCCTGGGCCGCGAGATCGCCCAGCATCGCGACTACAGCGAAGCGACGGCGATTCTTATCGACGAGCAGGTTCGCAAGATGGTGGATCAGGGCTACGACCGCGCGCGCAAGATTATCGAGGAGCGGTCCGAGGCGCTGGCGCGCATCGCCGAAGCGTTGCTCGAACGCGAAGTGCTGGATGGCGCCGAAGTGAAGATGCTGATCGACGGCGAAACTCTTCCGGCGTCCTCACGCCCGAAGACAATGCCTCCCAATGACGGCGAAAAACAGCAGGTGATTCGTCCGGAGGGCCCCAAGCCTTTGCCTGGGCTGTTGGGCGGCGAGCGGCCGCAACCTGCATAAGAGTTGATTCCCGAATTCCCCGTCTACATTTTTGACGTGGACGGCACTTTGGTTGACTCCGCAGCCGATATTTGCGGCGCAATTCAGGGCGTTCTCGCGAATACTCCGCAGTGCAACGTCTCCGATGAAGCGCTGCGGCTATACATCGGCCGTCATCTCTACGACCTGTTCCAGGATCTGTTTCCAGGACGTTCGCGCGTCGAAATGGATGAGATGATCGCCGATTATCGCACGCGCTACCTGGCGCGCAGCCACTCGTCGACGAAGGCTTTTCCCGGTATCGCCGATGCATTGGCCGCGCTGCCCGGCCGGAAATCCACCGCGACTACCAAAGGAACGCCGACTACACGCGCGGTGCTCGAAATGTTTGGACTGCTTCGTTACTTCGACCATGTCCAGGGAACCGACGGATTCCCCGCCAAACCGGAGCCGGACGTGATCCTGGCATCGCTCAAGATTTTCGGCGTGCAGCCCGAGGATTGCCTGTTCGTCGGCGATTCACCAACCGACATGGAGGCCGGCCGTCGCGCGGGCGTCAAGACCTGCGCGGTGTTGTGGGGGTATGGGCGGCGCGAAGATATGGCGCGCTGGGAGCCGGATTATTGGGCGGAGCATCCGAGCGAGTTAAGAGTTTAAGGCGGCGAGTTCGTCGAGATTCAATCGGCCGGTGTAGATCGCCATCCCGAGCGCCGCGTTGATTCCTAGTCTTTGCAGTTCTGTGATTTCTTCGATGGTGGTGATGCCGCCGGCGGCCGTGAGTTCGTGCCGCGTGGCCGCGCGAAGACGCCGGAACCAGTCCAGATCCGTTCCTTGGAGCATGCCTTCCTTATCCACGTAGGTGCAAAGAAAACCGGAGCAGTATGGTTCGAGATGCTGAATCACTTCTTCGGCCGAGAAGTCGGTGGCTTCGCGCCAGCCGTGAGTGACCACTTTTCCGGCCTTGGAATCGAGCGCGATCACCAGCCGGTCCGGCCTGGCGGCGTCGGCGATTTCGGTCAGCTTTTCGCGATCGAAGGCCGCGGTTCCGACGATCACGCGATAAGCTCCTTGTTGGATCAGCGCGCGTGCTCGATCGGCCGATCGAACCCCGCCGCCAACGCGGGCGACGGCGCGCGAGGCAATCAGTTCTACCAAGGCGTCATTGGAACCCTTGGACATGGCGGCGTCGAGATCGATCACCTGAATTTGCGGGAACGCACGGAACTTCTCCAGCATTTCGAGCGGCGATCCGCCTTCGAGCGCCTTCTCGCGGCCTTGAATCAGTTGCACCACCTTGCCGTCCATGAGATCGATGCAGGGGATGATCACGGCGCGGGCCTAACGGGTACTTTGTGTAGATGCAAGTAATCCTTCAGGTCCTTCACCGTGTAAGTACCGTAGTGAAAGATGGAGGCCGCGAGAGCAGCGTCGGCGCAGCCCGCGGTGAGGATGCGCTCGAAATCCTCGGGCTTCCCCGCCCCGCCGGACGCGATGATCGGAATGTGAGTGGCTTGTGAAACGGCGTGCGTGAGCTCGCAATCGAAGCCGCTCTGCACCCCATCGGTGTCCATGGACGTCAGCAGAATCTCGCCCGCGCCGAGCGCCTCGCCTTCCTTCGCCCACTGCACTGCATCGATGCCTTCGTCGTCGCGGCCGCCGCGCGTAAACACGTTCCACGTGTTTTTGGCATTTCGACGAGCATCGATCGCCAACACGACCGCTTGCGCGCCAAACTCCTCGCTCAGCTCGGTAATTAACCTGGGACGGCGGACCGCTGCGGTGTTCACGCTGACTTTATCGGCCCCCGACATCAGGATGGCGCGCGCATCGGCCACGGATCGGATGCCGCCGCCGACCGTGAGCGGGATGAAGACCTTGCGGGCGGTGCGTGCGACGACGTCGGCCATGATGTCGCGAGCATCGCTCGAAGCGGTGATGTCAAGGAACACCAACTCGTCGGCGCCTTGGCCGTTATAGCGCTCGGCTAGTTCAACCGGGTCGCCGGCATCGCGCAGTCCAACAAAGTTGACACCCTTGACCACGCGTCCGCCGGTGACATCCAGACAGGGGATGATGCGCTTCGCGAGCATTTTACAGTTCGACGAAATTACGCACGATTTGCAACCCGAGAGGCCCGGATTTCTCGGGATGGAACTGCACGCCAAAGATGTTTTTGGTTTCGAGAACGGCAGTGTAGGGCACTGTGTAATTGCACGTCGCTGCCGTGGCATCTGTCAACGGTGCATAGTAGCTGTGCGCGAAATAGAGATAAGGATGCGGCGCGAGATTCGCGAGCAGCTTCGCGCCTGGTTCTCTCAAAGTGCCCGGCTCAATCTCATTCCATCCCATGTGAGGTACGCGCGCCTCGGCCGAGAAGCGCCGGATCTTCCCCTGGAACAAGCCCAGCCCGCGCTCTGCGGGCGCTTCTTCGCTCGATTCGAACAAGGCCTGAAGACCCAGGCAAATTCCGAGGAACGGAATACCGGCGTGAATGCGCTCGAGCAGCGCGTCGCGTACTTGCATTTGATCCAACGCGCGCATCATCTGTCCAAAATGCCCGACGCCCGGGAGAATCACTTTACTCGCTCGTAAAAGAGCCGTGGCATCGCGAACGAGCTCATACTCGGCGCCGATTTCGCCCAGCGTGTTCTCGACCGAGCGCAGATTCCCAGCGCCGTAATCCAGAATCGTAATCACAACAGTCCCTTTGTTGAAGGCAATTGCTCTTTCAACCGTGCATCTTTCGAACACGCGTAGCGCAGGGCGCGCGCGAAGCATTTAAAAATGGCTTCGATCTTGTGATGATTCGAACGGCCATACCGAACCTCCGCGTGCAGATTCGCGCCGGCGTGATGGACGAAACCTCCGAAGAAATCCTCCACCAGCTCGCTCTGCAGATCGCCCACCAGGCGAACCTTTACCTTGTCGTTGTAAACCAATGCCGGGCGGCCTCCCAGATCCAGCGCGACCACCGCCAGCGTTTCATCCATGGTCATCACGAAATACCCGGCGCGATTGATGCCCTTGCGATCGCCCAGCGCCTTCGACACCAATTGGCCAAGCACGATGCCGACGTCCTCCACGGTGTGATGCTGATCGACGTCCAGATCGCCCGTCGCCTTCAGTTTCAGATCGAATCCACCGTGCTTGGCGAAAAGCTCCAGCATGTGATCGAAGAATCGGATGCCCGTCGAGATCTCATATTGGCCGTGGCCTTCAATCTTGAGCGATCCGCTGATCTGCGTCTCCTTGGTGACGCGCCGGACACTAGCCGATCTCATTAATATCCTCGATCACCTGGATGGCGCCTTCCAATTGCAGCAGCTCCACCAGTTCATCGCGGCGGGGGCTGTGGCGCGCGGCGACGCCGATGAATGGAACGGAGGCACTCTTGGCGCAGCGCGCGTCGTCCACCGTGTCGCCGATGTACAGCAGCTTTTTCGAAGGCCGCAGCTCGGCAATCTTCAGCAGGCCGTCGGGCGCGGGCTTTTCGCACTCCACATCGTTGGCAGTAACCAGCAGGAAGCGGTCGCGCAGACCCTCGCGCTCGAGCGTGATCTCAGCTTCCTCGGTAGTGCGCCCGGTGAAAATGGCGAACTCGAATTTCTCGGCCAGGCGATCCAGCAGGCCATCGCGGGGAATCCAGCGCTCGCGATGGATCATGCCTTGATCGAGAAACAAGTAGTTGAAGTACTCGACAATCGCGGCGTAAGGAATTTCGACGCCGAGGTCGCGGCAAATCTTCTGCGACAACAGCCAGTCATTATTCCAGCCGCCCTGGTTCTTGTAGTCCTGAATTGAATCGCGCGAAATCGTTTGCTGAGTGAAATGTTCCACCGTACGGACCACCGTTTCGCGATACGATTCGGTAACGTCCACCAGGACGCCGTCCATGTCGAAGACCAGCATTTGCGTCACCAGATTTGCTCCAGTTCAGCGAGGAATCGCCGGATCTGATCGCGCGTGCCCACCGTCACTCGCACGCAGCCGGAAATCTCATAGCTGCGATCGCGCACCAGCACGCCGCGCCGGCGCAACTCATCGCGCACCGGGATGGCGCGCTTGCCGGCTTCGAACAGCACGAAGTTCGCGCTGCTCTCGTAGTAGGGGATATTGAGTTTTTCCAGGCCGACATATAGCAGCTCGCGCGCGGCCAGAACCTCGGTAACGTACTTTTCGATATAGGTCTTGTCCTGGATGGCAGCATGTGCCGCCAGGGTCGCGACCGTGTTCACGCTGTAGGGCGATTGCGCCTTGTGAAGAAAATCGACATTGCCGGATTGCGAGAACAGGCAGCCCAGACGCATGGCAGCCATGCCGTAAACCTTCGAGAAGGTCCGGCTCACAAACAGATTCGGATAATCGTTGAGCAACGGCAGCGCGGTGACGCCCGAGAATTCGTAATATGCCTCGTCGATCAGGACTGCCGCGCCAGTGGCCTTTTCAAGAATTCGCTCGATGCCCGAGCGCGAGGTTCCGGTGCCGGTGGGATTATTTGGATTCGCAATCAGGATGGCGCGCGTGGTGGGCCGAATCGCATCGAGCAGCTCTTCCGACGGGAATGCCAGCTTCTGCGCGCGATACGGGATCTCGCGGATGTTCGCGCCCGCGACTTCGGAATAAAACCGGTACATGGCGTAGGATGGCCGCAGCAGAAGCACCTCGCCGCCATCGTCAATATACGTGTTGACCAGCACCTGAATCGCTTCGTCGGTTCCGTTGGTGAGGATGAAGTCGTCCAGCTCGACACCGAAGAAATCCGCCAGTTCCCGTTTGATTTCGCCATACTCGGGATAAACGGCGAGCCCGGCTGCGGTCAGGTGCTCGCGAAGATACTCGATTACTTTGGGGGACGCGCCCACGGTATTCTCGTTGAAGTCCAGGCGTAGCTTGCCGGCGCGGCCGCCGGTGGGCGGCGAATAGGGCGCCATCTTGAGCACCGCGTCGCGCGGCTGCAACACACCCGGAGGCAGATCGATTTTCCTATTTGCCAAGAGGCCCCTCGGCACCGAGACGCAACTCCACGGATCTCGCGTGCGCCTCCAACCCTTCGGCGCGCGCCAAAGTGGTGATTGCGGGCGCGAGTTGCCGCAGGCCATTCGACGTCAGTTCCTGCACCGAAATCACCTTCACAAAATCGGCGGAAGAAAGGCCGCCCCGAATTCGCGCCGCGCCCGAAGTTGGAAGCACATGATTGGGACCGGTGGCGTAATCGCCCGCGGCCTCGGGACTGTTCGGACCAACAAATACGCTGCCGGCATGTTGAATCTTCGGGAGCAGGCTGGCGTCATAAATTGCGAGATGCTCGGGCGCCAACCGGTTGGATGCTTCCACCGCGGCGTCCAGGGACGGGCACAAGATCACGGCGCTGTTGTTGCGAATCGCCTCGCAGGCCACTGCAGCGGTCGGCAGCGTCGCGAGTTGCCGCGATACCTCAAGAGCCACACACTCGGCCAAGGTTCGCGAGGTGGTTAGCAGAATCGATGACGCCTCCACATCGTGTTCGGCCTGAGCCAGCATGTCGGCGGCGATGTAGCGCGGATCGGCATCATCGGCAATGATGACGATTTCGGTGGGGCCGGCGACGAAATCGATTCCCACTTCGCCGGCGAGTACTTTCTTGGCGGCGGCGACATAGATGTTCCCTGGACCAACAATACGATCTACCTTGGGAACGGTCGCGGTACCGAACGCCAGCGCCGCGATGGCTTGCGCACCGCCGATACGGAATATACTTTCGATCCCGAGAAACTCGGCCACTGCAAGAATCTCGGCGCTGGGATGCGGCGAAGTAACGCAGATTGTCCGCACGCCCGCGACCTGCGCCGGAATCACGGTCATTAACAATGTCGACGGAAGCGGATAACGCCCTGCCGGAATGTACGCGCCCATCGATTCGAGCGGGCGCACGATGGTTCCCAAACGGCGGCCATCCGGAAAGTCGACCCAGGTTTCACGCGGAAGCTGAAGCTCGGCATACTCGCGAATGTTCCTGGCAGCGGTCTCGAGCGCGGCCTGGAATTCGGTTGAAACGCGCGAACCGGCAGTGGAAACTGTCAGACTCGTCCCTTGGAAGCCGTCAAACTTACGCGCGTACTCGATCAGGGCTTCGTCGCCGCGCGCGCGCACCGCTTCCAGGATCGGCGCCACCGTTTGCTCCGCCTGGGTCAAGCGCGCCGTTTTTCGTGTTACGAAGCCTTGCGCTTCGCTGAGTGCGATGATTCTGAGCATTACATCACGATCTTGTTCAATGGATACTCGACGATTCCCTGCCCGCCGGCCTCCTTAAGACGCGGAATGATGTTGCGCACGGTGATCTCTTCGAGGATGGTGTGAACCGCCACCCACTCGTCGTCGCTGAGATTGGAGATGGTCGGTTTCTTTAGCGCCGGAAGAATCCCGAGGATCGCCGGCAAGCACTCCTTGCGCACGTTGAGCATCAAACCTACGCGGCCCAGCGCATTGATGGCGCCGTCCAAAAGAAGGCGAATATCCTCGATCTTGCGGCGCGTCGCGGCATCTTTCCACGAATCCCTATTGGCGATGAGCTGCGTGTTGGATTCCAGCACCGTCTCGACAATGCGCAGCTTGTTGGCGCGCAGAGACGACCCGGTCTCCGTCACTTCCACGATGGCATCGGCCAGCACTGGCGGCTTTACTTCCGTTGCGCCCCAACTAAACTCCACCTTGGCCGTGACTCCGTTCTTCGCAAGGTATCGCCGAGTGGTAGCTACCAGCTCCGTGGCAATAATCTTGCCCTCGAGATCCTTTACGCTCTGGAACGGCGACTCCTCAGGCACGGCCAGGACCCAGCGTACTTTGCCGAAGCTCTGCTTGGCGTAAATCAAATCGGCCACAGCATGCACGTGCGCTTCACTTTCTTCGATCCAGTCGCGGCCGGTGAGTCCGGCATCCAGAACGCCGTCCTCGACGTAGCGAGCCATTTCTTGAGCACGGATCATCATGCATTCGATCTCGGGATCGTCAATGGCGGGGAAATAGGATCGCGAACTGGTGGTGATGTTGAAACCCGCGCGGCGGAACAAATCGATGGTCGCGTTTTCCAGGCTCCCCTTGGGAATGCCGAGCTTGAGCTTCACGACTTGCTCCCGTATACGGTGTCCGGATCGTAGGCGCGCGGTTCGGATTCCTTCCACTTGCCCCCATCGAGTTGGCGAAAGAAGCAGCTCTGGTAGCCTTCGTGGCACACGCCGGGACCAAGCGCTTCCACTTGAATGAGTAGAGCGTCCAGATCGCAATCGGTCGCGATATTTTTCACCACCAGTTTATGGCCGGACGATTCGCCCTTGAGCCAAAGCTTGTTGCGCGAGCGGCTGAAGAAGGTCGCATAGCCGGTCTCGACGGTCCGGCGAAAAGCCTCTTCGTTCATGAAGCCCACCATCAGGACGCGGCCCGTGGCGTGATCTTGAATGACGGCCGTGATCAGGCCGTTCAGTTTACTGAAATCGAGATTCATGTGTCCATACCAATAAAAAAGCCCGCCAAGTGATCGGCGGGCGGCTAGTTCAGTTCAGAAATTCGTTAGAATGCCGCCGATCGCCAGGGGTGCCGATGATGGTGGTGATGGGCGGAATGCATGAAGAAACAGTATAGCAGGTTCGGTATACTGCTCGTGAAGTGAGGAGGATTCAAAAGCCTCGAAAATCCCGCGAGGCGCCGCCGTCCCCAACCGGGCCGAACCTTGAACCGAAGAACGGCGGCCAGTTTTGGCGGCAACACGGTAGCCGCCTGCTGTTGCTTTGGGCAGTGACGCTGGCCGCATATTCAAACTCGTTTCAAGGCGCCATTTTTTTCGACAACGTTCCCGCGCTGCTCAAAGATCCTCGCATCCGGGCGGTAACGGCGCAAAACATCCGAGCGATTCTCACTGAAGGATATTGGCACATCGTCCGGGACTCGGGATTATACCGGCCATTCACCACCGCCTCGTACCTGTTGAACTACGCGGTGTTCGACAACGGCGCGCACCCGGCGGGTTATCACTGCTTCAATTTCGTGCTGCACGGTGTGAACGTGTCTCTAGTTTACGCGCTGGGCGTTCTGATTTTCGAGATGCCGCCGTTGGCCCTGGCATTCGCTGCGATCTGGGGATTGCACCCGCTGCTCACCGAATCGGTCACCAACATCGTGGGCCGCGCCGATCTGCTGGCGGCGTTCGGGGTGCTGGCGGGCTTGTTGTGCTATATACGGTGGGCTTCCACCACAGGGCGGCGCAAGTACGGGTGGCTGGCAGCGCTGGTAGCCGCGCAAGCCATTGGACTGTTTTCTAAAGAGAGCGCCGCGATTCTTCCGGCCATCCTGCTGCTCTACGATATGACGTGGTCCGAACGCGCGAGTTGGCGCGCCCGCGCTCCCGCCTACGCCGCATTGGCGTTGCCCTTTGCCGCGTTCGCCTGGCTGCGCAGCCAACTGCACACGCGAATCATGACGGTCGTCAGTAATAACCTGGGTAGTTCCGCCGCGTCTTGGGCGCGCCTCAAGGTTTTCAAGATCATCGGAAAGTCCATCTGGCTTTTTGTCTGGCCGGACCATTTGTCGCCAGATTATTCCTATAACGCCATTCCCACGTTCCAATGGAAACTTTCCACCTGGGAAGACGGCAAGGTTCTGATCGTCATGGCCGTGTGCTTAGGCGGCGTCGTGTTTGCGCTGCGTTGCCGGCGGACGTGGAGGGCGATGTTCTTTTTCGTCATTTTCTTTTTCGTAGCTTTCGCGCCAACGGCAGTGGCAGTAGGAGTCATGGGCGAGCGCTTCCTCTATCTGCCCTCGGTCGGCCTGGCTGGATGCCTGGTTGCGGGTGTCT